>ERZ1370068.8886-contig-7704_pt1 | contig 138231 bp, 240 predicted proteins | sample MGYA00561227_ERZ1370068 | MGnify/ENA primary metagenome ERZ1370068 (study PRJEB38410, sample SAMEA6850437) | metagenome | study: Metagenomic assessment of the ecological functions of the soil: analysis of the soil microbiota associated with the...
GCTTTCTCACATTCCTTGATGAGATACCGCTGGCGACGGTGCATTGTGCGACTTTCTCCAGCGCATGTTCGGTTATTGCATCACCGGCTCGACGCCGGGAGCATGGCCTGTTCTTTTTCTACGGCACAGGAGCCAACGGGAAATCAGTTCTGCTCAATACGGTCTCTGGCATTCTCGGTGACTATCATCGGACGGCACCTATTGAGACGTTTACCGCGTCGTCAGTTGATCGGCATCCGACCGAGCTTGCTGGTCCACAGGGCAGGCGCTTAGTCACTGCGATTGAGACCGAGGAAGGCAGACGCTGGGCAGAGTCGCGCATCAAGGCGCTGACTGGCGGAGATAAGATCTCGGCGCGGTTCATGCGTGCCGACTTCTTCGAGTACACGCCAGCATTCAAGCTGATCATTGCCGGAAACCACAAGCCGGGGCTTCGCTCCGTTGACGAGAGCTATTCAGGCGGCGGTTCCATCTCATCCCCTTCACACCGTGACCATCCCCGAAGAAAGTCGCGACCCCGGATCTGTTTGAAAACTATGCAAGGAGTGGCCGGGAATTCTCGATTGGATGATCAACGGCGCTCTGCACTGGCAAGAGCAGGGCCTGCGGCCGTCCCGAGGCAGTAACGGCGGCGACCAAAGCTTATCTCGAAGCAGAGGACGCGCTGTCGGCATGGCTCGATGAGAGTTGCACCCGCGAGGTCAGCGCGTGGGAGTCAACCGGGGCGCTGTTCGCCTCCTGGCGCTCATGGGCCGAGAAGGCGGGTGAGCATCCGGGGACCATGAAGCGGTTCGTTCAGAACCTCGAAGTACGGGGGTTCATGCCCGGAGCGCGTGCATGCGCAGGTCCGAGGCTTCCGTGGTCTGAAATTGACCCCGGCAAGAGCAAGCAGAAAGGCACTGGGACCAGGTGAAAAAATCATCCAGCAAAATCAAGAAGCCGTGTCGCATGTGTCACGTCCGTGCGTTTTGAGCGTCATCAGCCCGCCACATTTGCCTATACGTCGAAAAGGAAAGTCCCGTCACATCCGACACGCCTGAAGGAAAGGAGAAATCCATGAATGACCCGACCGCGGTGCGTTGTTTTCGTGCTCGACTACCTAAGGCACGGTCCTTCCAGACTCGATGACCTGTTCCGCGATGCCCGGTCGCAGTTCGCCTTCACTCGCGAGGAGATTGCGGAAGCCGGAAGGTGCTTGGGCATAGTGGGCAAGAAGCTCGATGGTGTGAGCTACGTAATGAGGCCACACAACTTGGTCGCCATCTGGTGGGCCAAGACCGCCACTCGTCCTCGATCTCATAGGTACTGCCAGCGAAGGCAACGCCGCGTGATTTCAAGAGACAACATGGAAAATTTTTCAAGGCAATCACGAACAGCACTCAGATCAACGAGGAAACAGCATGACCATTGGAAAACCATTTCAAAAGGGCGCAGCGGGAATCCCGGTGGAGGCCCAAAGTAGTTGCGGAAGTAAAAGAACTTGCTCGCAAACACACGGGTAAGGCAATCGAGACGCTTGTATCGATAATGGATAATCCCAAAGGCTGCACCGGCGGCGCGAGTGTCTGCTGCAAACGCGCTACTTGATCGAGGTTATGGGAAGCCGCCGCAGCACATCACCGGCGAGGGTGCCGTTCGTGCGTACGTACGCCCGCCCGCCAGAGCCATGCAAAACGGCGTGGCGGAGTGGTTAGCGCAGTGTAGACAAGCCTTTGCTTGCTGCCCACGCGCGTCACCCGGGCGATGACGAGCCCACGACCCAGCCAACATGATGCGCGATGCAACACGTGACAAGATTGTGTCTTTACAACATCAAGGGCATAGTAGAGCCTGACAGCCGGTATGCATGCCGAATAGTCCCATCCCGAGCACGGCGGGGGGCACCAAAATTGAGGGCGGAGGTGATTGTAGCTTTGAGCTCAGGAGTCCCGCTGGGCCTGAAGCGATCGGTCATTTTTGCGGTTTGGGCTCTCGCGCGGAGGGGGCCCGTCGACCAGTCGAGCGACGATTTCTGATCGACATGAATTACTCAACACGCCGATCGGCCCGGGAGAGACCACCTCCCGGTTCTCTTTGTTCATGGGAGGACAATGAATGCCGAATGCCTATTTGCGTCCGAAGAAGAAGCCAAACGACAGACACTGGTACGCCTATGACGTGGTATTCGATGGCGAGATCATCGTAACCGACAGCCGCGACCCCGAACATGATCTTGCGCGAGCCCTGCTTGCCCGAGGCATCAAGGGCAATGTGACACTGCATGACGGCCCCACTCGCAAGCCCCGCACAGTGGTCAACATCGAGAAGGCCGCGCCCTGGTGCGTTGGCAGCAACCTCGAAAGGTACAAGTGGAAGGCCCCTGAGGTATCCGACAGCAGCCCGCACACGGGCGAAGACGGGTATCTGGTACTTCCGACAATGCCAGACGACGATAAGGCTGTGGCATGACCAGCACCCTCCGTTTCAATTTGGGCGATGTTCGCCTACGCGATGAGGAGCGGCGGGAGCTCCAGAAACTCAGCCGCTGGCAGCGCGTGGCTTCCCTCAACGAGCGTGGCAAGCCCTACGCTGCAAAATCTGTGGCGAGCATGTTGGCTTGCATTTATCGGTGATGTTGAAGCGGCTGACGCCCCTCCTCGCCCCATCGTATACCCCTAATGTTTCTCTTTGTAGTAGGTGGGGAGTGGGAACCCGTGCATGCTTAATATAATTCATCTATCAAACAGGACATACGCGTGTCATTCAGCGTCAAACAGAACGGTAACCGCGTAGAAATCTACGGCGGCTCTCAAACGATTTTCTTGAAGTTGAAGGGGCGAGTTTGCCACCCCCTTCATGACTTTAGCTCGCCGTCTGGACTCTTGCCTGTTGCCATGCGCGACGGGTTCGACGTCAAGATCGATGGCCCTGTGGATCCAGTTGTAGCTGATAACGCGCGTCGCTTCGCGCTGCTGGGAACTATGGTTGCCGGGCGTTTTTCCACGAGGTGGGAGTCGCAGGCAGTGGAGCCATCCCACCGCTCAGACGGAAATCGACCTCGATCTTATGCTGCTTCCGGCGGCGCTGATCTTCTTGACGCATATGCTGCTGCGTCGGGGGCGCTGGGAACCACGCAGCACAGTCCTGACGCTTCAAAGTGCAATGGAGAATGCGGAGGGATCTGCAAAGTTGCCGCGCCGAACCCAGCCTCAGTTTGACGACCTCAATTACGATCGGATGATTGTTCGGACGAATGCCATACCGCTTCGGCCTGAAGTGAGCCGCGGGGGGCCGAAATTAAAGCCAATCAAATACCAATTCTATGCTCTGCTTTGGCAGGTCCCGCATTCCTCCTCTCGAATTTGTTCAGCGAGGCCTTACTTCGCCGCCGATCTTCCTGGGAGCAAGACGTGCCGCTTTTCCCTATGGTTCGAACATCACCAACCGTTATCTGCAGGGATCGAACTTCGCCTTCGGGTACTGGATGACGATGTCACAAGTGACGGGCCGAAAAATCGCCGATATCGCCGCCAGCCAGATTTGCACTCCAGACTTTATCTTCTGCACTAGCAAAGAGTATCGCCCCCTTAACTGCGGCACCCAGACAAAATGCGCGAGAACAAAGCTATATGCGCCGTCATGCTCGATACCTGCCGGACATTTTCGCGACCGATCGCTTGACCCCGAACTGCTGTTGGCAATCGATCTTAAGCGACGGGCGGCGCGAGCCCGTGATTGAGCTGTATCAGCACGCGTGACAGAGGCGTGATATCGGCTGTGCCGGGTCTAGAGAGCGGTGTGATTCCAAGAGTGCGTTGGTTGGACCGCAAAGCTCTATCCGCAGAAAGTTGGGAAGGAAACGGCGTAAACCGGAGCTAAGGACTGACGTCCCCATCAGGAAATCATGGTGAGACAAGGCTGCGTTGTTAGGGCTTACTGATCAAGCGAGCGTCCGGCGACCTGTTCCATTGCCAGCCTATGCGCTTAGGGGTCTAGATGGGGCCGTCCGTCCATACATGGCACAAAGCGGAAGCTTGGCACTTCGCACGATACGTCCGCTATTCGGGGGATTGTGTTGCAAAACTATTTTGAGTGTCCGTCGACGCAATTTTGATTCAGCAAGGACTCAATTAGGCGCGCAAGATTGATTCAAAGAGGCGGTGTCTTTGGATCGATTGTTGCGTACTGACGCATGCCACCGACTTTTGCAACACAATCGGGCGCAAAGCGGACCTCCACGAGTTGTCGCGACCGTAAGCGGCACAATGGGTCCTATCTAGACCCCCGGGATAGGCAAATTGAAGGTGGGGGAGTTGCTTCTACTTCGCGTGTGACGGGCAGCTGTGGTCGTGGGTTCGAAATCCCACCCTCTCCGTTCTAACCCGTTGCAGGGCAAGGGATTTGCGGGGATCTCGATCTGCCCCACACTTCTATCACCGCCGCGGCGTCGTCAACCCTGCTTCGCGGCGTTCAGAAACTCGGGATACTGCGCCTTCCACAGGCATAAGGTCGAGGGCGCGATCCTAAGCATCTGGCAATTAGAGTTTGAGACACGCCCACCAGCGCGAGAGCCTTCGCTACAGCGCAGCTCTTGCCTGCTCGCAAATCGGGAGCCGCTTCATCTCCGGCCGTTGCTGTAGCGCTGTCGCTGATGCGCAGACCGGCAGGCCGGCCTTGCGAATGCCGTCGAGGTAAAGGTCGAGCTCGGCCTGGCGTGCGAACGCGCCGGTGTCGCTGATGTCCCGCTCGGCAGACCAATCAGGGTCAAGCTTCAGCACATTGGCCGCGCCTTCGGCCGCCTCGGCGTTCCGGCCAAGTTGTCCGTAGATGGCCGCGAGCAACGGACCGGATAGCTCTTGCGCTTGACGGGCCGCGGCGAGGGCTTTCTCGAACTCGCCGGCGAAATAGTAAACCCTGTGCAAGCCGTAGAGGTACCAGGCCGGATAATTCGGATTCAGGCGGATGGCACGCTCGGCCAACTCGACACCCTTTTGCGGATTGCCAAGCATCGGCAGATTTTCAACATAGAGCATCAATAGATCCGGGCTATTCGGCTGGAGCTCGAGCCCGCGATCCAGCTCGTGAGTCGCACGTTCGTAGTCGTTTAGCATCCTGTAGGCGTAGCCCAGCACCATGTGAGCCTCGCCGTCATACGGATCGAGGGCCACGGCCTTCTGCACGGCGGCGAGCCAGTCACGCAAGGATCGGGCCCTGGATCTGGTGTAGCTCAGCCAGATCTCGTAGCCATAAGTCAAAGCCAACCCGGTATAGGCGCGCGCAGATCTCGGGTCGAGCTCGAGCGCCTTCCGAAACAGTTCCTGAGCCCTGATGTTGTCCTCCTTCGTTTCCTTGTGCTTGGCCTCGATCCCGAGCAGGTAGTAATCGTAGGCCTGCAGATTGGCCGGCGGCTTGCGGCGCGCCACGGCCCTTTCTGCCTCGGCGATAGCGCCCTCCCATCCCGTCAGTGTTCCCGCGACCTTCTCAGTCACTTCGTCCTGGATGGCGAAGATGTCTTCGAGCGGTCGGTCGTAGCGGTTGGACCACACATGCCGGCCGGTAGCTGCCTCGATCAGCTGCGCCGTGATGCGCGCACGGTCCGATGACGCCTGGATACTGCCCTCGAGGATGTACATCACGCCCAACTCGCGGCCGATTTGGCGGGGATCGACGGATCGGTCCTTGTAGGTAAGCGTCGAGTTCCGCGCGATGACGAACAAGTCTCGCGACAAGGAAAGGTTGGTGATCACGTTCTCCGTCAACGCGTCGGCCAGGCGATCCCCTGCGGGATCGTCGCTCAGGTTGTCGAAGGGCAACACCGCAACGGACGGCTTGTCAGGCAGCGGCAGCGCCGTCAATGGCTGACGGAGGTACGCGTTCAAGCCAGCACGCCCACGACAATCATCAGCGCCGTCGCCACCGCGGCCCCTGCCATCCGTCGCGTACGAGAACCCATTAGCATCGCACTGATGGGCGATCGCTTGCGCGCCCGTTCGAGCAACACGCGATAGACCGTTATCGGTTCGGCGATGTTCTTGACCTGGTGCTCGCCCAGCAAATCGAACCCGAGCGCCGAGCTTGCCTTCGACCTGCGTCATAGACGTGTGGAGGAGACGCAGACGCCGCCGGCCTCGGCGAGGGCCTCCATGCGCGCGGCGATGTTGACGCCGTCGCCGTAGATCGTTCCGTCGGACTCTTCGATCACGTCGCCCAAATTGACCCCAATGCGGAACTGCATGCGCCGGTCCGCTTCGAGTTCGATGTTGTGCCCTTCCACGGATTGCTGGATCTCGATCGCGGCCTGGACCGCCTCGACCGCACTCGGGAACTCGGCCAACAGCGCATCGCCGGGTGCATTGACCACGCGGCCGCCGCGGCGCGCCACCAGGCGGGCGATGATGTCGCGATAGGCCTTGAGGGTCTCGACGGTGGCAGCCTCGTCGGCCGCCATCAGACGGGAATAGCCGACCACGTCCGCGCTCAAGATCGCGGCGAGCTTGCGTCGGCTGCTTCGGTCGGCCATCGCCCCTCCACGAGGGAACAGGCCGCAAACTTACGCTTCCCGGTGACCGCGAGCAAACGCACTCGCCCAAAAGCATCCTCGTGCACTGCGCAGATGCTGGAATAGAGCAAAACGTTTCGTGGTAGTCCTGAGTGAGTCAAATCAAAGCGGGCGATAAATCGCGCTCTTGCACACGTTGGGCATCGAATCGATTCCTGATTCCAGCATCCCTCGGTTCGATAGATCACCATCGCCAGCCACAGCGTGCCGCACACAACAGCGGCTCAAAAATTGAGGGTGGGGGTGATTGTAGCGAGGCGTAGGGGCAGTTCCCTTACCACAAACCCGTATTTTTCGCCGCGTCATTTTGACCGCCCAAAGAACAAGGCGCTTCACTTTTAAATCGAAACAGACTCTGACTGGGGGCGTTCGCCTGCTTCGAGAAGAACGGCGGAACAGTTTTCTCGGCAGTACTATGTGCGGCAGTATACGAATCGATAACCTCGGCGTCGCGGAGCCGACACAGCTCCTGCGTCTGGTGTCCCTCCAGACACTGTGCCCAACAAACCCCCTTTTTACGCGACCCAGCTTCTTCCCGTGACCCAGGCAACCAAGCCAGCCCAATCAACAATAGTGTCAGTAGTGTCAACATGGGCCCTTGGATACCGAAGACCCATATCCATACGTCCACCACATCCACCAAAGGTACGCAACAGAGGCGCCGATCAAGAAAACCAAATCAAGGGGAACTCCGATACTGTAAGGCCCAGAGGACCGAGAATTTCTCTTCTCGTGCATATCCCCCCTGTTCCAGGCAATAGATCGATCACCGCAGCGCGACCGACTCCGCCTAGCATAAGACCGCGTTTGACCGTGAACGCTCCACACAAAACAAAAGGGCGTAAAAGAGGAGAATAAAGCGGTAAGCAGGACAAGCCACGAAGGCGGAGACAAAACTGCGTTTAGCACGCGACTCCAGAGCAGCAAGACCGGTCCAACAAGCGGTAGAATCCACCCATAGAGAATAGATCCCGGCGTAATCTGTCGCTGCCAAAATCCGTTGTGACGGTCTAGTCGGGCGAGAAACGCCCTTCGCATCATCGGAAAAGCGTGTCTCAAGTGCAATGTGTCGGCGAAGAGCCAAGAGTCTCGCTGCGGAAGGCGCTAACGCAGCATAGCAAGCACAAGAGTGACGAATGGCAAAAGCCGGCGATCACCTCACCCGCTCTGGCCGCGGTCCACAGCGAGCGCCCGACTTCCAGACGAACAAACGAAGGGAGGCGCCACTGCCGCCAAGTCAATTTGGCATAGAGCTCTACCAGCTCGTCTACAGTGCGCGAATAGTCGATTGCCGGTGCAGTTTGCGCGGATGGCAACGCTTCCACGTTGGTTGGCATACTGCCTGCACGGAGAGTCCTCAGCGGCGGCGACCAGCCATAAGATACCAAAGAATAAATTGTTTTGGGGGACGCTAATGGTCGTCGAAAGTCAAGGGCGCCGACCGAAGCCGACGCCCCTAAGGCGCCCTGGGCCATCAAAATCGTTGCCCCCACGGTAGGCCATTCTGTGGGGGCATCGTTTTCATTTCTGGCTTTTCGAGTTGGACTCGGCAGGGGCACCACCTCCTTCTGCTTTCCGATGCTTCGAGAGCTATTCCTTCTTCATGTCCTTGACCGTTGCGGCGTCGGCTTCCTGTATCCACCCCTTGGCACATCCGGCCTTGAACTCGGCTTGAGAGATCGAGCCGTTATTGTCGGTATCGACCATCTGAAAATTGACGACGAACGGAACAGCCTTGTCCTTGTCGAGCGTATCGCCGCTTGGCGCGGCCATCTTCCAAACGCCCTCACATTTGGCGTCGTCCAAGGCAGCGCTGGGACGACCGGAGGGTGGAGGAGTTTGGGAGCCTTCAGGCACGGGTGCTCCAGCTCCAGCCAAAGAAAGACCAGTTCCGAGCAACAATAGGGTTGTTGCAAGCGCTACCGTTTTCATTACGCGATACTCCTTGGGACTTGGTATCCAACCGCACAGCAAAACAGTCTTTGAAACCCTTGGTTCCTGGGTCTCGCAGATAAAAAGGCGCGCCGACCGAAGCCGACGCCCTTGCGCTTAGAGCTAATTTTAGCTGGGCAGTTGATTTAGCCAGGCATCCACGTCCTTGCGAACTTGATCCCCGGCAATTCCGTATCGCTCTTGGATTTTGCCTTCGAGCTGGTCACGTCTGCCGTTGATCGCTGTAAGGTCATCGTCGGTGAGCTTACCCCCATTTTCTCCTTGACCTTGCCCGTGAACTGCTTCCAGCTTCCTTGAACTCGATCCCAATCCATTGCAGGTATCTCCTTTTGGGGAAATACGAAGCCCCAGCTCGGGGAGAACCGGGGCTTCTAAGTGGTGCTCATGAAGAGATAGGCCGCGCTGGGGCCGCGTTGGGATGTTGCCTATCTTCATCAGGTCAACGTCTCAGGCAGCAAAATTCGTTCCTGTTCATCAACGGCAAGCAGCGAAATATTTGGCTCACCTAGTCGTCTCGGTCTAAGGGCCTCCAAATCGTCGGGTAGCAGTTCCATGACGAGCTTGTCGTCGCCGGGGTGACCCCAGCGATTGCAGTCGATGCAGCCGACCAGCACCTCACCGTAATGATCGATTTGCATTACATCCGGCCCATCTACTTCATCTTCGATGTACTGCTCACATAAAGTTGGCCCATCTGACGGCAGGCAGGCCAGACCCGCGGAGCTTATGCCCACTGATAGGTAAACCCCCACTGAAGGGCTCGACCGCGAGCGCTTTACAACGTTCTCCGGAAGCTGGAGAAGAAGAACTCCTAATCGCAGCGATAGAGTCCAGCGCGAGGGACGTAGGCACGGCCTCCGCTGGCTGTTGCCAGCGTTGCTTTGCTTCTGATGCTGTTCAGACGTGGGCTGGACGTAACTATGATGATCCGGTCCTGCCTCCCCCTTGCGAGGGCTGGGGTTGAAAGGGCCGCCAAAGCAATGGCGATAAGCAGTCTATTCATGATCACTTGACACTCCAATAGTTATTGGGGAGTGAGGCGATGCTCTTAACGCCTCCATGCCAACCACAAATAGAAAGGGCGTTGCGGCTTGGCTTTGGAAGAATTGCCGCCGTTGGCTCGCACTTGCGTCGAAGTGATATCAGGACCGAAGCCAACGCCCTTTCGCTTAAGCACGACGGCAACTAGCCGTGGTGACGAGTCGTGTGGCGCGTCTGGTGTTCCGCGCCCCTATAGCTGGTTCGCATCGCCGTATTTTGCTTGATCTCGCCCGGACAACCCTTAGCTGCCGGGTTCTCAACGCAGGGAGCGTAGTTGGCCATGGCGGGCGTGAGAGCGGCAGCAGCCGACCGCGAATGACGCCGCTGCAAGTGCGATTGCTGTTTTGCTTAGCATAATGATTCTCCTTTAGGGACGACCACCATGCGCGTCGCGGGTTGGGGGAAGAGAGTGACGCGACGGTCATCCGCGAAACGTCTCACCTATGTTGTTTCTTCCCGCCGGTAAGTCGCGTTGCAGGCATGTCGCAGCCGATTTGTCGCGCCCTAAAAATCAAAAGTTGCTTGACTGCCTACGAAAGCCAGGAGCACCGGGAGCTGGTGAAGCATGAAGGTTGGGACGAAGTAACTTCGGTGCCAACCTCCCGAAACCTCGAATCGAGGATCGGGACAAACCAGCACGCCTCAGCGAAAAGGGCGCCGACCGAAGCCGACGCAGCGTCAATTCCCTTTGCAGAGTAAAGTGCGGCAGCTTGGCGATGTTGCCGCTATGTGACGGGCCCCATCCTCGGTGCTAAGCCGGTTTGCTAATCGGCGAATTGGCTACAAAGCTTTAGGCGAAAAACGAGCGCAACGCTTGTCTGATGCCAATGCCAAGCTTACCATGGCTTCTCACGCGATCCGACTTACAAGGTATGATCACCATGTCGCACGCGAAGCAATCTTCAAAGCGGAAGCGAGTCGAGCATGCGCCGTGCCGTTGTTGGGGAGCCGCCGGGTTGTCGTTGTCGCTGGCGAGCGGCGCATCCGCGGCAACCAGTGTGCCGGCAGCGGATATGCCGACGCAGAACACCCCAGCGAGCCACGAAATACACTTCGGTGAGGAGGAAATCGCTGATGTCAGCCTGGCGACGTTCTATGTCTTCGACAAGAGGAAAATCGTCGGAACATCCCGAGCCCGCCGTACAACTTGCCAGACACGGCGGCGGCCACGGCTGCCAGAGGAGGCTGCAGAGGCTGCCACAGAGGCTGCGGAGGCTGCCACAGAGGCTGCAGAGGCTGCGGAGGCTGCGGCGGCCGCAGGCGGCGGCGCGGCGGCTGCGGAGGTTGTGGAGCTGCACTGGTGGTGGGGGTTCGCCGCGCCGCAGATGGGGTTAGCCGAAGCGGCTGATTTCACCTGGTGGCAAGTCAGAGTTCGCTATCTTTACCGAGTAAGGTTGGCAGTTTAGCGATGCTGGTCGCTATGCGGCGAGCTTCATCAAGGGTTAGCCCTCGCCGTCTCGTTATCGCGCCGATCGGCGTGGCCGTGCGCCGCAGGCGAGAGCCTGTCCGCCTGAACTGATTTATATGTTCGGCCAGGGGCCGCTGACTTCCCAACGCGAGGTTTGTCTATGCAACCCTAGCCCACAAGGACAGTGCGTCCTTGCGCTGAATTTCAAGGAGCGTGGATTTGTGAGATGTACGGGTGGCCTCGACAGTTATCGGACCCTAGTGACGCCTTGTTGAATGCCAAGCGGGTGCCGCCGCCGTTGCCTCTTAACGTTATGGGTTAGAGCCTTACCACTTACGACCGGGAAGCGGATCCCCACCTGCGAGCCCGCGCTTCATCGCAGAGATTGGCATCAGACATAAAACCACGGTGGCGAGCATGTCCCACCGCTCCGACAAAATTACTCCGACGGAACCAGACCCGAAAATTGCTGGTGCGTGCAACCGAAGGCGCGGTCGTCACCGTTGTGAAGTGCTCCTCGGCCGAGCCTTCCAGGAAAGCCTCCTGGTGAGAAACACGTCCCAGGTGTCTCCGCGTAAAACTTCGCTGGTATCGCCATCGGTACTGATCGAGGTGCCGATGTCGAGCCGCGGTCGCAGAAAGCGGCCCAGGACGCTGCTCTGGTATTCTGACCGAAGCGGCCGAACAGCACCCTCGACACTGACGTCGGGGGACCGTATTTGTCTCCGGGCGGGCCGTCGACGGGCTCAAGGATGCCGATCTGAGTTTCGTCGATCTCGCGCCGAGGCCGCTGACCCCACTCCCCAGGTGAGGCAGAGCGCGGCAAGGAAGAAGCAGTACCTGCTAAGTCGCTGTGGTTTGCTGAGCACGAGAAGTGAGTCCCCCAACTTCAGCTTTGATCAGAGCAAGGTGAGGAAAAATTTAGAAGCTAAAAAACTTTTTCACCAAGCTTTAGGGGCTCCTGGGTGTCACAGCCTCTGCGGTGAAAGCAGCCTCCAAGTGCCACAGTGCCGGTAATTAGGAAGTGCGCAAATGATGAAGATGCGTACGTCAGTCCCCCTTTAAGCTTTATATCGATGACTGTAAGCTCAACAGGCGCAGGAATGGTGACATTTTGACCACTCAGATCAACAATGGATTGCTCAGGAGTTACCAATGCCAACCGGCCACGCGTAGGTTAGCGGGTGGGCGGCATCAAGAAGGGTGCCGTGGTGAACGCATTGGGCCAAGCCAAGGTTGCTTGCATCTTCCCAAAGCCGAAGGGGAAGGGCGCGCTAGCCTCTTCAGGGCCATTCTGTTGCCCAGCGTTAGCCCGAACCTCGGAGCAATGGATAACAGATTGATTTATCGTTACATTTAGCAAGAGCATTTATCATTCGCAAGGACAGGCGCTAGAAGCAACAGCGGAAAGAAGCGGCCATGGTTGAATTCACCCTTCCCAAGAACTCCAAAGTCCAACCCGGCAAGGCCTGGAATCCGCCGCCCGAGGCGCGGAAGCCGGGCGTTGGCGCGAATACCGCATCTACCGCTTCGATCCCGACAAGGCTGAGAACCCGCGGCTCGACACCTATTGGGTGGACATGAAGGAGTGCGGGCCCATGGTTCTCGACGGCGCTCATCTGGATCAAGAACAACATCGATCCAACGCTCACCTTCCGCCGCTCCTGCCGCGAGGGGGTGTGCGGCTCATGCTCGATGAACATCGGCGGCACCAATACGCTCGCCTGCACCGCTGCATGCCGACGACGCGCCTGAGGCGGATCTCGATCTATCCGCTGCCGCATCTGCCGGTGATCAAGGACCTCGTCCCCGACCTCACCCATTTCTACGCCCAGCACCGCTCGATCGAGCCTTGGCTCAAGACCGATACGCCGACGCCGCAGAAAGAGTGGCGGCAGAGCCGGGAGGACCGCGCCAAGCTCGACGGGCTCTACGAGTGCATCCTGTGCGCCTGCTGCTCCACGGCCTGCCCGTCCTATTGGTGGAACGGCGAGCGCTATCTCGGCCCCGCCATCCTCTTGCAGGCCGACCGCTGGGTCGAGGACAGCCGCGACGAGCGGACCGGCGAGCGGCTCGACGAGCTCGAAGATCCGTTCCGGCCTCTACCGCTGCCACACCATCCTCAACTGCACCAAGGCCTGCCCCAAGGGCCTGAACTCCTGCGGCGGCCATCAGCTCGCTGCTGAAGCGGCAGATGGTGGAGCGCGGCGAGTGATCGATCATATCGGGCTGCATGTGCGCGACGTCGCCCGCGCCACCGAGTTCTATCTGAAGCGCGCTCAGCCCCCTCGGCTACGGCATCGTCATGCAGGTCTCGGCGGAGGAGACGCGGCCATGGCGCGGCGGTCGGCTTCGGCGCGGGCCAGAAGCCGTCGTTCTGATCGCCGAGGGCGAGCCCAAGAGCGGGCCGATGCATGTGGCCTTCGTCGCGCCATCCCGCGCCGCGGTCGATGTCTTCTATGCCGCGGCGATGAAGGCCGGCGGCAAAGACAATGGTCCGCCCGGGCTCAGGCCCGAATACCACGCCAATTATTACGGGGCCTTCGTGTTCGATCCAGACGGCAACAACGCCGAGGCGGTTTGTCACCTGCCGGAATAGTTCGGGCCGGAAAGCGACTTTATACCTCCCTCATGGGGAGGTCCGGCGGCGCGCGACGCTGAGGTGGGGTCACCCCACCTGGCTCGAATTCGCTGACGCTCATTCTCGCCACCTCCCCATCAAGGGAGGGATGAAGAGGAACGCCTGGATCAGCCGCCTCGGCAATTGGGCAGCGAGAAAGAGCAGGGCTTTGGCTGTTCGACCGGGATCTTTTCGTGGGTCTTGGGGTCCGTCTTCGTCTCATAGGGACTGACGGCGAGGCGGGGCGCGAAGGTCACGCGGGAGAGGCGTCCTCCCTCGAACACCAGGCTCGCGTTGCAGTCGTAATCCTTGTCGGACTTCTTCTTCCCGAACGGGCTGGTTTGCTTCGACTCGTCCTCTTCGGTGCTGCTTGCGGCACCGGCCCGGCGCCGGAGTAATGATAGACGAGCGTCTCACCGGTATTGGTGTTGTAGCGCCCGGACGGCGTGCCGGCGCAGGCGATGACCTGCTCCTTGGTCATGCCGACATAGGGCTTGGCAGGATCGGCGAGGAAGGTGCGCTCGAAGGTCTGCACCGGCGCCTGGCAGCTGCTTGCGCCAAGCCCGGCGGCCAAAATCGCCAGCATCGCTCGAACCACGCGCATCTATCCCGGCGCTCCTTCCACCCCGTCGATTGGGCGCAGATTGCGCGTAAAAAGTGGCAATTCGATCCCCTGCCCACTTCCGCAGCCGTCATGCCCGACTTGATCCGGGCATCCATGCCGTTTCGGCTAAGCAAGCTCCGTGGCCAGCGGAATGGATTGCCGGGTCAAGCCCGGCAATGACGGCGGAGAGGCGGGAAGAGAGGCAGCGTCGCGGCTACAGCGCGGCGGAGACGAAGTCCCAGAGCAGCTTGACGTTCAGCTGATTACGATAAGCGCCGTGACCGCGGCGAGCGCCGTCAACCAGCGGGGCGCGATCAGCGCGCCCATCTTGCCCCTGTCGGACGGTGAACATGACCAGCGGCACGATGGCGAAGGGCAGCTGCAGGCTCAGGATCACCTGGCTGAGGATCAGGAGCTGCGCGGTGCCCTCCGACGCCGTACCAGATGGTGACGATGGCCGCCGGCACGATGGCGATGGCGCGGGTCACGAGCCGCCTGCAGACTAAGGCGGCAGGCGAATATCGAGGAAGCCCTCCATGACGATCTGCCCGGACAGCGTCGCCGTCACCGTCGAGTTCAAACCGCAGCACAGAAGCGCGATGGCGAACAGCGTCGGCGCAAAGGCCGAGCCGAGCAGCGGCGCGAGGAACGAATGCACCTCGCTCGAGCTCCGTCGACATTGGTCTGGCCGGTCTGGTGGAAGGTCGCAGCGGCGAGGATCAGGATCGAGGCGTTGATGGTGAGCGCGAACATCAGCGCGATGGTCGAATCGATGGTGGCGAGCTTGATCGCCTCGCGCCTCTCCGGCACCGAGTCGCCCATAAGCGCCGCGTCTGCACGACGCCGGAATGCAGATAGAGGTTATGCGGCATCACCGTCGCGCCGATGATGCCGAGCGCGAGATAGAGCATTTCCGGGTTCTTCACGATCTCGACCGTCGGCGCGAAGCCGCGGATCACCTCGCCCCAAACGGGATCGGCCATGGCGATCTGAATGCCGAAGCAGACGGCGATAACCGCCGAGCATGCGCGACGATGAAGGCCTCGATCCAGCGGAAGCCGAGGTTCTGCATCCACAGGATGAGAAACACGTCGAGCGCGGTGAGCATGCACGCCGATCTCGAGCGGAATGCCGAACAGAAGATTGAGGCCGATCGCGGTGCCGATCACCTCGGCCAAGTCGGTGGCGCAGATGGCGAGCTCGGCGAGCGCCCAGAGCGGATAGGAGACCGCAGCGCGGGAAGGCGTCGCGGCAGGCTTGCGCGAGATCGCGCCCGGAGGCGATACCGAGCCGGGCGCAGAGCGCCTGCAGGATGATCGCCATGATGTTGGAGAGGAGCGCGATGAACAGCAGCGCGTAGCCGAACTTCGAGCCGCCGGCGAGCGAGGTCGCCCAGTTGCCGGGGTCCATGTAGCCGACGGCGACCAGATAGCCGGGCCCGAGGAAGGCGAGCAGCTTCCGCCACATGCGGGCCGGTCGGCCGCGTGCGGATCGAGCCGAACACCTCGGCGAGCGAGGGCGTGGTCTCGCTCGCGCCGCCAGCCGTCGAGGCGCTGCTCCTCGTACGAGGTCGGCCGCAGCTTTGACGTGGACCGGATTGACCGGGCTCAGCATGGATCCCTCGCTTAAGGGGAAGGCCTCAGCCGGGGCTGGAGCCGTTGATTTTGGACAAGGCTAGCTTACATGCGAATAATTTGCAAGAGCAACTGAAGCGCGCGCACGTAGGCGCGTTTTGCCGCGGCTTCGAATTTGAATTAAATACGAGAAAGCAGAGCCCTGATTGGCGGATTTGTGCCAATATACACCGTTAATCTGTCGCCGCTTTGAAATAAATTATCTCAATAACTGCGCGCTCTCTTAACGAAATGGCAGGAAATTCCTTAATGACTGCGTGGAGCTATATTGCGCTGCCGCAATCGAGCCAAGCTCGATGACTATTGCTCCCCTTCTACGCGCCCGAGAGGGGGATCATGCCGCGCTACTATTTTCATCTTAAGTCGCCCTCGCGTCCGGTGCGGGACAAAACCGGCGTCGAACTGCCGGGGCTCGAGGCCGCCCATTGGCACGCCATGCGTCTCGTCTATCGCCTGCGTGAGCACGCGGCGGAGACCGGCGAGGACTGGGTGATCGCGGTCGCCGACGAAGTCGGGCGCCGCGCCGCTCGTGCTGCTGCCCCACGCCGTGCCGATGCTGCGCGAGCCGACTGCGCCGCCGCGGCACTTGATTTCTCCTCCTCTCCCTCGGGGGAGGCTTTCCGCCACGATCTTGCGGAAGCAAGTCGTTTGGCGGAAAGGGTGAGGGGGAGCGAGGCGGTGATGTGGGGACCTCTCACTCCATCTGCGCTTGCGCGAGCCGACTCTCTCCCCACTGGGGAGAAGTGTGAAGAAGCGCCTCCGACCTCAGCTACTTCTTGGCGGCGTTGTCGGGCCCTGACAGCTTCAGCACCGGAAAATCCTGAGCCGAGACCCTGACGCCGCAAGCCGCGGTCATCAGCACCACGCCGGCGCAGACGAGGATGGTCGCACCGGCAGCCAAGGACGCGAAGGCAAGCTCGGCCTGCCCCGAACGGTCACGCATGACAGCACCTCCCTTATGGTTGGGACGAGCCTGTCACGGCGGTTGCTAACCGCTGGTTGGCGCCAAAGGGGAAATTGCGGGGGTGGTGAAGGAAGGGATACTTGGCGGCCCTCCAGCCCAACTTGATCCAGATCAAGGATCGCCCCGCCGCCCGCCCCTCAAATCATCGACCATGGCCGCGAGCCTGAACCGCGGCTGGGGGAGGGAGGGTTCGATGGCAGATGCACCGTCTCGCTGGCCGCAATTCGCCCGGGCGCTGCGCAAGCAGGCGCTGATGGACGAGATGATGGAGGCGCAAGGCGTCGATCTCCTCGCCGCGGTGAAGACGGGCGAAGCTTTCGTGCGGGCGCGGGCGAACTGCCGCGATTGCGATTGCGAAGGCGCTTGCCGCGATTGGTTGCTCGAGGGCGAAAGCGAGCAAGCTGATTTCTGCCCCAATGAGGAGTTCTTCGCTTCGCTCAAGCGCGAGAAGTGAGGGTCAGTCGTACGGGTAGGTCGGCGATCGGCGGAAGCCCTGCTCGTTGAGCTTCTCCAGCGAAGCTTCGGCCCTTTCGATGTCGGCCGCCAATCCCTTCCATCTGTCGGCGAGGAACTGGAAGGTTCTTGCGGCCTTCGAGCGTCCTTGCTCTGCGGGCAAGCTCAATGCAGCGTATGGCTTCGGCCAGACAGTATTTTGGATCAGATGGCATATGATCTCCCACCCGCCAATGATCGATCCACCAAATATTCGCGATGATCAACCAACTGCGGGTAGGCGTCCAGTGGACATAGCTTCGCGGGATTGAATAGAGTCCCCACGGAAGAATTGCATTCCGCACTGGCTCGTTTGCCAGCGAAGGCTTTCCCGCCGCGGTGCCGCTCACCAATTGGGAACCTTTTTCTGGTCTTCTGACTTCCCCATATCTCTGAGGGGAAAGCCCAAGGAGGCTATCCAGATGTTGAGCTTCTTTCCCGCAAGCACCGCGACTTCTCTCATTGCTTGGCGCGGTGTTCTCTCGGCTCCGGCCTTCGCCACCGATTTCTCGGAAGGCGCCGATTTCGGCGGCACCTACAGCTATATCGGCCCTGGCGTGGCCTCTCTCCCTGATGTCGATGTCGATGTCGGGCCGCTCGGCGCCGGCGTCTATGTCGAGCCCGGCGTCGCCTTCATGTCGCCGGCCATGGACTATGCCGCTCCGGCTTCGCACCTGGTCGCCGGTCTATCCCGAAAGCCCTGGAAGTCGTGGCGCCGGCTGGCGATATCGATGTGGGCCCCGCTGCAACGGGCGCTGAAGTCGGCGTCCCTTAGCCTGCGACCATCTTTCGCGAGTCCTTTCACCTTTCCGCATCTCGTAGTTCATCCCTCCTTCAGGGGATGCTGGCGAACCAGCTTGCCGGGATCGCGGGTGGGACGGCCGCAGACCCGACGCCACCGGCTTTCGATCGCTACCACTTTGCTGCTCGAGCGCGACGGCGTCGTCGGACCTCCCCGCGAAGCGGAGTATGAGTCCGATGTGATCCGTCAGGACGGATCAGCCGATTTGGGCTATGCAAGCGCCAACGGAGGAGCTTGCTTCAGGAGGCCGCAGCCATGATGCCAACAAAGGCCCTCGTCACCGCGCTTGTGGTGGCAAGCGTGGTCGGTCTTGCGCTGCTCATCGAGCGCCAGGCTGAGGCTCCCGGCGAGGTCAAGGCCGAGCAGCTTCTTGTCTCCGATCTTGCCGGCGAGCCGGACAAAGAAGTGAACATCCAGGTCTACACCTTCCCGCCAGGCGCCTCGGTGCCCTGGCACATTCACCCCGACGCGCACGAGTTCGACTATCGAGCTCGATGGCGCGCTTCACGCTCCAGACCGACGGGCAGGCGTCAAAGGTGCTGAAGCGGGGCGACGCCGTCTATGTGGCGCCGAATGTCGTCCATCGCGGGTCAATGTCAGCCGCACGCAAGCGGCGAAGATCTTCGTGGTGCGGGTGAAGCCGAAGGACAAGCCGCTGACCACCGAGGTGCAGCCCTTCCAGCCCTGCCTCCCGCTCCTCCTCGCATCATGGAGGCAGGCCTGACACAGCGCGTAGATGCCGATGCTCCAGCCGGCGAGCGCGAGCGCCCAGTTGATGAGATTGTCGGTGGTATCGAGCTGCATGCCGAAATGATCGGCGGTGAAGGTGCCGAAGCCGGCGAGCAGCGTGAAGAAGATGGCGAAGGCGAGCATGAAGGAGATGGAGAGCCGCGGCATGAAAAAGCCGATCACGCTGCCGGCCAGCCCCCAGACGAAGTTCACCGCGGCGTGGATCGGATCGAGGCGGAAGCCGGGTCCGAAATGGGAAGGATCGGTGCCGAAGCCGTAATAGGCGTAGGAACCGAGCACGATGATCCCCTGGGCGAGGAGAAAGAGCGAGAGCCGCGCCGCCCAGACCACGAGGGGAACGCCCGAGACCTCGATCGATTCCTCGATCGCTTCCTCCTCGTCTTCAATGTCGTTGGGGCCGTTGCCTGGGCGCTCACCCGCCATCATCCACCCTCTTGGCTTCGCGCCGTCGGTTTGCTTTAGAGCATAGCCGATTGGGAGCTTGCTCGACAGCTTCAAGGGGACGCATGCAGGAGGGACCTCTCCAACGCTACCGGCAGATGGTGCTCGCCGGCGAACTTGCGCCCGACACCGCGCAGGAGCTGGCGGCCGAAAAGCTGCAATTGCTCGCCAATCGTCTGGCGCAGTACAGCGAGCCGCGGCTCGGGCGATTTGCTTCCTTTCGCCCGGCGGCGGCGACTCGGCGCCCGAGGGGCTCTACCTCTATGGCGGGGTGGGGCGCGGCAAGACCATGCTGCTCGATCTCTTCTTCGAGACGGTCCATTACGCGCCGAAGCGCCGCGTGCACTTCCAGGAGTTCATGGCGGAAGCGCATGAGGCGATCGAGCGGGGCCGCAAAGCCGCCGCCGACCCGATCGCGAGCGCAGCGGCAGAGATCGGAAGCGACGCGGCGCTGCTCTGCTTCGACGAGCTGGAGGTGACCGACATCGCCGATGCCATGATCCTCGGCGGCGGCTGTTTCAGCAGCTCTTCGCCGGCAACGTGGTGATGGTCGCCACCTCCAACACGGCGCCGCGCGATCTCTATCGCGACGGGCTGAACCGCCAGCTGTTCACGCCCTTCATCAAGCTGATCGAAGAGCGCATGGAGACCCATGAGCTCGAATCGGCGCAAGGACTACCGGCTGGAGAAGCTGCAAGGGAGCGACCTCTATCTCACGCCGGCCGACGCGCGCGCCGGAGCCGCCATGGACGCAAGCTTCCGCAAGCTCACCGGCCGGATGCGCGGCGAGCCGCAGACGCTCCGCCACAAGGGCCGCAGCATCACCGTGCCGCAGGCGGCCCTTGGCGTGGCGCGCTTCACCTTCGCCGATCTCTGCGTGGCGCCGCTTGGGCCCCTCGACTATCAGCGCATCGCGCACAGCTTTCACACGCTGATGATCGAGGAGATCCCGGTGCTCGGACCCGAGCAGCGCAACGAAGCGCGCCGTCTCATCACCTTGATCGATGTGCTTTATGACAATGGCGTCGGGGCTGATCGCCTCGGCCGCGGCGGAGCCGCAGGCGCTCTATGTCGACGGCATCGGCGCCGAGAGCTTCGCCCGCACCGCCATCGCGGCTCATGGAGATGCGCTCGGACGCCTATCTCGCCGAGCGGCATAGACGCGGCGGCCATGCCGCCGAGCCGGGCTAAAGGACGGCCCCCATGCGCTTGCAGAAGAGCGGAATTGCCAGTAACCAAAGGTGGAAGCGGTGCCTGGCCCCGCTCGTTACGGCGTCAAATTGAGGAGAGGGAACCATGGCTCGCAACCGGATTGCACTGATCGGCGCAGGCCAGATCGGCGGCACGCTTGCTCATCTTGCGGGCTTGCAGGGACCTCGGCGAAGTGGTGCTGTTCGACGTGGTCGACGGCGTGCCGCAGGGCAAGGCGCTCGACCTGTCGCAAGCCGCCCCGGTCGAGAAATACAGCCCGAAAATCAAGGGCGCCAACGAATATGCCGAGATCAAGGACGCCGATGTGGTGATCGTCACCGCCGGCGTGCCGCGGAAACCCGGCATGAGCCGCGACGATCTCCTCGAGATCAACCTCGAAGGTCGATGGAGCAGGTTGGCGCCGGCTTCGCAAATACGCGCCGGAGGCCTTCGTCATCTGCGTCACCAACCCGCTCGACGCCATGGTCTGGGCGCTGCAGAAGACGAGCGGCCTGCCGCGCAACAAGGTGGTCGGCATGGCCGGCATCCTCGATGCGCGCGAGGTTCCGCTTCTTCCTTGCCGAGGAGTTCGACGTGAGCCCCGAGGACGTGACCGCGATGGTGCTTGGCGGCCATGGCGACACCATGGTGCCGCTGATCCGCTATTCGACCGTGGCCGGCATTCCGCTCACCGATCTCGTGCGCATGCGCTGGATCACGCAGAAGCGGCTCGACGAGATCGTGCAGCGCACGCGCGACGGCGGCGCCGAGATCGTCGGCCTGCTGAAGTCCGGCTCGGCCTATTACGCGCCGGCCGCCGCCGCGCTGGAAATGGCCGAGTCCTATCTCAAGAACAAGAAGCGCGTGCTGCCTTGCGCCGCCTATCTCAACGGCGAGTACCACGTGAAAGGTCTCTATGCCGGCGTGCCGGTGGTGATCAGCGCCAAGGGCGTCGAGCGCGTCATCGAGCTCGACCTCAACGCGGCTGAGCGCGACGCCTTCATGAAGTCGGTCGAATCGGTGAAATCGCTGGTCGAGCTCTGCCAGAGGATCGCGCCGAGCCTCGCTGCTCCCGTCGTCCTGACTGCAAGCTCGCCTGGGGGAACCATGAACATCCACGAGTATCAAGCCAAAGCGCTGCTCCACGACTATGGCGCTCCGGTCGCCGACGGCCATGTGGCCACCACGCCGGAAGAGGCGGTCATCCGCCGCCGGCAAGCTCAAGCCAGGCGCTCTGGGTGGTGAAGGCGCAGATCCATGCCGGCGGCAGGGGCAAGGGCGGCGGCATCAAGCTGGTCAAGACCCTGGAAGAGCTGCGCGGCCAAGCCGAGCGCATGCTGGGCAAGCCGCTGATCACGCCGCAGACCGGGCCGAAAGGAAGGCCGGTCGCGCAAGTCTATGTGGTCGAGGATATCGCCATCGGGCGGGAGCTTTATCTCTCGCTGCTGGTCGACCGCGACTCTGGACGCGTGGCCTTCATCGCCTCGACCGAGGGCGGCGTGAACATCGAGGAGGTCGCAGTCAAGACGCCGGAAAAGATCACCACGCTCGACGGTCGATCCGGCGTCGGGTCTGTGGCCGTTCCATACCCGCATCATCGCCTCGGCGCTCGAAGCTCGAAGGCGACCAGGCCAAACAATGCGCGCGGCTCGTGAGCTCGCTCTATCGGCTGTTCCTCGATAAGGACGCGAGCCTGATCGAGATCAACCCTCTGGTGGTGACCGAGGATGGTCGCCTCAACTGCCTCGACGCCAAGATCGGCTTCGACGACAACGCGCTGTTCCGCCACCCCGACATCGAAGCCTTGCGCGATTTCGATCAGGAAGAGCCGGCGGAGGTCGAGGCCTCGCGGATCGGGCTTTCCTATGTGAAGCTCGACGGCACCATCGGCTGCATGGTCAATGGCGCGGGTCTCGCCATGGCGACCATGGACATCATCAAGCTCAGAGGCGGTGAGCCGGCGAATTTTCTCGATGTCGGCGGCGGCGCCTCCAAGGAGAAGATCGCCGAAGCCTTCAAGATCATTCTCTCCGATCCGCATGTGAAGGGCGTGCTGGTGAACATCTTCGGCGGCATCATGCGCTGCGACGTCATCGCCGAGGGGATCATCGAGGCGGTGCGCGAGGTGAAGATCGGCGTGCCGCTCGTGGTGCGGCTCGAAGGCACCAATGTGGCCCGCGGCAAGACGTTGCTTGAGGAGTCGGGTCTCGCCGTCATTCCCGCCGACGATCTCGACGATGCGGCGCGGAAGATCGTCGCGGCGGTCAAGGACGCGGCGTGAGGCGCATGCCCCAGAACGACCCTTCTCGCATTGCACAAAGACGCGGTATGCTACGGGCTTCTGGTGGGGGCTTAACGACGATGGCGGCGGTTGAAAGGGTGATCAGAGCCTGCCCGCAATGCGGCAGCGAGGCGTCTCGCGCGCTGCCCGACTATTCCTCGCCGCCCTGGCAGATCGTGGAATGCGCTTCTTGCACCTTCGTCTACTTGCGCAATCCGCCCGAGTACAAGCACCTCGTCAGCGATTTTGCTTGGGAGAAGACTCGCGTGGCGGAAGTCGAGCGGCGGAAAGCGCGCAGCCCCATCCGCATGTGGCTCGACAGCATGACGCGCTGGCGGGCCGGCATCTACTCGCCGGGGATCGCGGGCACGCTCAAGCGCCTGTTCACGCCGGGACGCGTGCTCGACGTCGGCTGCGGGTCCGGCAAGAAGGTGCCTGAACCCTTCATCCCCTTCGGCGTCGAAATTTCCGAAGCCTTGTCGCGCGAGGCTGACGGCCATATGCGCGCCCGCGGCGGCCGCGCCATCCATGCTCCGGCCGTGGACGGCGTGAAGGAATTTCCCGACCGATATTTCACCGGCATCTTGCTCCGGTCGTTCCTCGAGCACGAGAAGCAACCGAAGGAGCTGCTCGAGCAATGCTCGCGGGTGCTTGCGCCGGGCGGGGCCATCTATGTGCGCGTGCCGAACTATGGAAGCCTGAATCGGCGGATGCTCGGCGCCAAATGGTGCGGCTTCCGCTATCCGGACCATGTGAACTACTTCACCACGACGTCGCTCGGCGCCATGGCCGGCGATTGCGGACTGAAGCTGAAACTGCTCAACCCAATTCGTCTGCCTCTCGACGACAACATCAACGCCGTCCTCTTGTCAGAGGCTGCCCGCGGCTGAAGGCCCGAGTTTTGGCATTCATTGCGCTAAGCGAATCCCAGAGTCATCACCTATGTCAGTTCTCGTCGATAAGAATACCCGCGTCATCTGCCAAGGCTTCACCGGCGCGCAGGGCACATTCCATTCCGAGCAGGCCATCGCCTACGGCACGAAGATGGTCGGCGGCGTGACACCGGGCAAGGGCGGCACCATGCATATCGGCCTGCCGGTGTTCGACACCGTGCGCGAGGCGGTGCGCGAAACCGGCGCTGACGCAAGCGCCGTTTACGTGCCGCCGGCCTTCGCCGCCGACGCGATCCTGGAAGCCATTGAGGCGGAAGTGCCGGTCGTGGTGTGCATCACCGAGGGCGTTCCGGTGCTCGACATGGTGAAGGTGAAGCGGGCGCTATGCGGCTCCAACACGCGGGTGATCGGGCCGAACTGCCCGGGCATCATCACCCTGACCAGTGCAAGATCGGCATCATGCCGGGGCATATCCACCGCCCGGGCAGCGTGGGCATTGTGTCGCGGTCAGGCACCCTCACCTATGAAGCGGTGGCTCAGACCACCGCCGTCGGCCTCGGCCAGTCGACTTGCATCGGCATCGGCGGCGATCCCGTTAACGGCACGAACTTCATCGATTGCCTCGATTTGTTCCTCAAGGACAACGGCACGGAAGCGATCATCATGATCGGCGAAATCGGCGGCAGCGCCGAGGAAGAAGCCGCAGCCTTCCTGGCCGAGGCTAAGGCCAAGAAGCCGGTGGTCGGCTTTATCGCCGGGGTCAGCGCGCCGCCCGGCCGCCGCATGGGGCATGCCGGCGCGGTGATCTCAGGTGGCAAGGGCGACGCAAAGCACAAAATTGAGGCAATGCGTGCTGCGGGAATTGTCATGGCCGACTCCTCGGGTGCCCTTGGAACCACGCTTGCCCGCGTATTACATGGGGGTTAAGCCGGACGGCCCAAGACTTGCCTTTTTGCCGGGCAGGCCGGTAGCGGCTAAACCACCGGCAAGGTAGATCTCATGACCAGGCACGAACTCAACGACGTGTTTGCCACCACGTCGTTTCTGCAGGGTGCGAACGCCACCTATCTCGAGCAGCTCTACGCAAGCTACCAGCAGGCGCCGGATTCGGTCGGCCCCGAATGGCAGGCGTTTTTCGCAAGCCTAAGTGACGACAAGGACGACGTGCTGTTACAGGCGCGGGGACCGTCCTGGAAGCCGTCGAACGGGCTTGAGGCCGACCGTGATGGCGCCGGCCGCCTTCACCGAAGAGCAGGCGCTTCGCCGCGGCGCAGGACACGTTACGTGCCCGCATGCTGATCAGGAACTTCCGCACCCGCGGCCATCTCCTCGCCAAGCTCGACCCGCTCGAGATCTCGACCCGCAAGGAGCATCCCGAGCTCAGGCCACGGACCTACGGCTTCACCAAGGCCGACTATGACCGTCAGATCTATCTCGGCGGGGCGCTTGGACTTGAGTTCGGCACGCTGCGCCAGGTCCTCGACATCCTGAAGCGCAGCTATTGTGAGCATATCGGCACCGAGTACATGCATATCTCCGATCCCGAGCAGCGGGCCTGGATCCAGGAGCACATCGAGCTTCCCGAGAGTGCCGTCCGCTTCACCCCGGAAGGCAAGAAGGCGATCCTCAAGAAGCTGATCGAGGCAGAGATCTTCGAGCGCTTCCTCGACGTGAAATATACCGGCACCAAGCGGTTCGGGCTCGACGGCGGCGAGTCGCTGGTGCCGGCGCTCGAGCAGGTGATCAAGCGCGGCGGTCAGCTCGGGCTCAAGGAGATCGTCATCGGCATGCCGCATCGCGGGCGGCTCAACGTGCTCGCCACTGTGATGGCGAAGCCCTACCGGGCGATCTTCAACGAGTTCAAAGGCGGCTCAGCCCATCCCGACGAGGTCGAAGGCTCGGGCGACGTGAAGTATCACCTCGGCGCCTCGTCCGACCGCGAGTTCGACACGAACCGCGTGCATCTGTCGCTGACCGCCAATCCGTCGCATCTTGAGATCGTCGATCCCGTGGTGCTCGGCAAGGTGCGGGCAAAGCAGGATCAGCTTCACGACCGGCGAACGGCGGGAAGTGCTGCCGCTGCTGCTGCATGGCGATGCCGCCTTCGCCGGCCAAGGCGTGGTGGCGGAATGTTTCGGGCTGTCGGGCTTGCGCGGCCACCGCACCGGCGGCTCGCTCCACTTCATCGTCAACAATCAGATCGGCTTCACCACGGCGCCGCGCTTCGCGCGCTCTTCGCCCTATCCTTCGGATGTGGCCAAGATGATCGACGCGCCGATCTTTCACGTGAACGGCGACGATCCTGAAGCCGTGGTTTACGTGACCAAGATCGCCGTCGAGTTCCGCCAGCGCTTCGGCAAGCCGGTTGTCATCGACATGTTCTGCTACCGGCGCCACGGCCATAACGAGGCCGACGAGCCGGCCTTCACCCAGCCCTTGATGTACGCCCGCATCGGCGAGCATCCGCGCGTCACCGAGATCTATGGCAAGAAGCTGGTCGAGGAGGGTCTCCTCACCGCGCGCGCGAAGTCGACCGCATGCATACCGATTTCCGCGCCCTGCTCGAGGAGGAGTTTGCCGCGAGCGACTCCTATCGCCCGAACCGGGCCGACTGGCTCGACGGCAAATGGTCGGGCATCGGCCATGCCGAAGAGGGCGCGCGGCGCGGCGTGACCGGCGTCGACGTCGAACGGCTGAAAGAAATCGGCCGCAAGCTCACCACCATCCCGAAAGGCTTCACGCCGCACAAGACCGATCGCAGCGCATCGTTGCCAACCGCCGCAAGATGATCGAGGAGGGCGCCGGCATCGATTGGGCGACCGCCGAGTCGCTCGCCTTCGGCACGCTTCTGACCGAGGGCTTCCGCGTGCGCCTGTCGGGGCAGGACAGCGAGCGCGGCACCTTCTCCCAGCGCCACTCGGTGCTCATGGATCAGGAGAACGAGAAGAAGTACACGCCGCTCAAGCACATCTCCAAGACGCAGGGCGTCTTCGAGGTCATCAACTCCATGCTGTCGGAGGAGGCGGTGCTCGGCTTCGAATATGGCTACAGCCTCGCCGAGCCGAACGCGCTGGTCTTGTGGGAGGCGCAGTTCGGCGACTTCGCCAACGGCGCGCAGGTGGTCATCGACCAGTTCATCTCGTCGGGCGAGCGCAAATGGCTGCGCATGTCCGGCCTCGTCATGCTGCTGCCGCATGGCTATGAAGGCCAGGGGCCTGAGCATTCCTCGGCGCGGCTCGAGCGCTATCTCCAGCTCTGCGCCGAGGACAATTGGCAGATCGCCAATTGCACCACGCCGGCCAACTACTTCCACGTCCTGCGGCGCCAGCTGCACCGCCAGTTCCGCAAGCCGCTGGTGCTGATGACGCCGAAGTCGCTGCTCCGTCACAAGCGCGTGGTATCGACCCTGTCACAATTCGGTCCCGGGACGAGCTTTCACCGGGTGTTGTGGGACGATGCCCAGTTCCTCGAAGGCCAGGCGATCAAGCTCAAGCCCGACGCCGAGATCAAGCGCGTGGTGCTCTGCTCCGGCAAGGTCTATTACGACCTCTACGAGGCGCGCGAGAAGCGCGGCGTCGACGACGTCTATCTCTTGCGCGTCGAGCAGCTCTACCCGTTTCCGGCGCGGGCGCTGATCCAGGAGCTCAGTCGCGATTCTCGGAAGCCGAGATGGTGTGGTGCCAGGAAGAGCCTAAGAATATGGGAGCGTGGAGCTTCATCGAGCCCAATCTTGAGTGGGTGCTCGACCATATCCAGGCGAAACATAGGCGGCCGCGCTATGCCGGGCGCCCGGCCTCGGCGTCGACGGCGGCTGGGACTTGCCCGCAAGCACCAGTTGGAATTGAAGACGCTGCTCGACGAGGCGTTGGGCTAGGCGCGGGCGACTGAGGAGGGGACGACAGGTCATGGCCACAGAGATCCGCGTTCCGACCCTCGGCGAATCCGTGACCGAGGCGACGGTGGGCCAGTGGTACAAGCAGGCCGGCGACGCGGTCACCGCCGATGAGCCTCTGGTCGAGCTTGAGACCGACAAGGTGACGGTCGAGGTGCCGGCGCCCGCCTCGGGCGTGCTTTCGGAGATTGTCGTCAAGGCCGGCGATACCGTTGCCGTGGGATCGCTGCTCGGCGCCATTGCCGAGGGCGACGGCAAGGCGAAGCCCGCGCCGGTCAAAGCCGCAGCGGCGGCACCGCAGCCTGCGCCGAACCTGCGCCGGCTCCGGCGCGTCAGAGCCACCTAAGCCGGCTGAGCTGCAACCAGCCGCGCTCGAACGCGAGCCCTCGCCGCGGGAAGAGGTGAGCGACAGCGGCAGCGGCAACGGCGCCGTACGGCACGAGTCGAGATGCCGCCGTCACCCGCGGCGCGCAAATATCTCGCCGAGACCGGGCTTTCGCCGGCAAGCGTGGTGGGCACAGGCCGCCGCGGGCAGGTTCTGAAGCAGGACGTGCTGGCGCAAGCCGGTGCCGCGCCGTCGGGAGCGGTTGCCACCGCGGCAGCTTCGCTGCTCGCCCGCGAGCCGAAGCCCAAGGCACCGCCGGCGCCCCGTCCGCCGATTGCGCCGCAGGACGAGACCCGCGAAGAGCGGGTGCGCATGACGCGGCTGCGCCAGACCATCGCCAGGCGGCTGAAGGAGGCGCAAGACACCGCCGCCATGCTCACCACGTTCAACGACGTGGACATGAGCGCGGTGATGCAGCTCAGGCGCGAATACCGCGAGGCCTTCGAGAAGAAGCACGGGGTGAAGCTCGGGCTTCATGGGCTTCTTCGTGAAGGCCTGCGTGCAGGCGCTGAAGGATATCCCCGCGGTCAATGCCGAGATCGACGGCACCGGACATCATCTACAAGAACTACTACCATATCGGCGTCGCCGTCGGCACCGAGCGCGGGCCTCGTGGTGCCGGTGTTGCGCGATGCCGACCGCATGAGCCTCGCCGAGATCGAGGCAGGCCATCGCCGATTTCGGCACGCGCGCGCGGGAAGGCAAGCTGGCGCTCGAGGAGATGCAGGGCGGCACCTTCACCATCTCCAATGGCGGCGTCTACGGCTCGCTGCTGTCCACGCCGATCCTGAACGCGCCGCAATCGGGCATTCTCGGCATGCACCGCATCGAGGAGCGCGCCGTGGTGCGCGACGGGCAGATCGTGGCGCGGCCGATGATGTATCTCGCGCTCTACCTACGACCACCGCATCGGTCGACGGCAAAGAGGCCGTCACCTTCCTGGTGCAGGTCAAGGAAGCGATCGAGGATCCGAAACGGCTCGTTCTCGATCTTTAGCGACGAGCGCTGGAACGCTGGCACCGGTCACTGGTAATTGTTTCGCGGAGGCATTCTGGGAGCCAGTGATGCGTCCGCTTAAGATGTTGCTTCGCCTATGCTGTCTTGCTCGGCGTCGCTTTCCTCGCGCGCGCCGAAGGGCCCGCCGCCAGAGCCGCGCACGGCTTTGATCATCGGCAATGCCGCCTATTCCTTCGCGCCGCTCAAGAACCCGATCAACGATGCCGAGGCCATGGCATCCGGCGCTTGAAGGCGCGGGCTTCAAGGTCATCAAGGAGACCGATGCCGATCAGGCCAAGATGGTGGAGGCCGTCCGCACCTTCGGCGCCGAGCTCGAAGCAGACGCGGCGGCGTCGGCCTATTCTATTTCTCGGGCCACGGCACGCAGATCGACGGCGAGAATTACCTTCTGCCGGTCGGCGCACGAGTTTGCAGAGCCTGGAGGACGTCAAGAGACGCTCGGTCACGGCGCTTCGCAGTCGTGGACGCCATGGCGTCGGCGCGCAGCGATCTCAACATTTTCATCCTCGATGCCTGCCGGAACAACCCGGTCGATCCGAACGGGGCGAAGGGACTTTCCCGCATCGATTCCACTGCGCGCCTGTTCATCTCCTATCGCCACCTCGCCGGGACTGACGGCGCTCGACGGCGACCGGCGACAACAGTCCCTACGCCAAATATCTCTATCAATCGATCGAAGCGCCCAATCTCGACATCGAGGACACCTTCAAGCGAACCTTGAAGGGCGTCTACTGTGGAGACCAACGGCGAGCAGACGCCCTGGATCGCCTCGAACTTCTTCGGCGATTTCGTGTTCCGCCCGAGCGGCGAGCCGCCGTCGGCGGGCAAAGAGAAAGAGCCGGAAGCGAGGCGACGCCGAAGACCATCGACCTTGCCGGGATCTATCGCGTTGAGGGCACCAATCCCAACGGCAGCAAATATCGCGGCATGGTGGCGCTCGCCCAAACGCAACGACCAGTTCAACTTCACCTGGTGGATCGGCAAGGACGTGTTCCGCGGCAGCGGGCACTTCGCCGGCAAGATGCTGGTGGTCAATTGGGGCGACAAGACCCCGGTCATCTATACCTTCGGCGATGAAGGCGCGCTCGACGGCGAATGGGCCGACGGCTCAGCGACCGAAACATTAGAGCCTGTGGCCAATGCCGCCCCGGGTGACATCGGATTGTCGGAAGGCTCCTATAGGGTCGACGGCAAGAATGCCGACGGGAGCGGCTATCAAGGCAATGTCGAGATCACCGAGCAAGGCAACGGCTATCATTTGACGTGGCAGGTCGGCAGCTCGAGCTACGAGGGCGACGGCACGCTTGCCGGCAATCTGCTCACCGTGGATTGGGGCGCTTCCACGCCGGTGGTCTATGCTCTTAAGCCTGACGGCAGCCTGGCGGGCCTGTGGGACGCCGGGCAAAGGCGAGGAAACTCTGACGCCCGAAGAGTGAGTGCAGGGAGATGTCATGAATTATGATCTGGTTGTCATCGGCACCGGGCCCGGGCGGCTATGTCGCCGCCATCCGCGCGGCGCAGCTTGGAATGAAAGTCGCCGTGGTCGAGAAGCGCGCCACCCATGGCGGCACCTGCCTCAATGTCGGCTGCATCCCGTCGAAGGCGCTGCTGCATGCGAGCGAGCTTTCATGCCGGAGGCCGGCCACGACGGCTTCGCCGACGATGGGCATCAAGGTTCAGCCTGCGCTCGACCTCGCCGCCATGCTCGCCTTCAAGGACGAAGGCGTGAAGGGCAACGTGCAGGGCGTCGAGTTCCTCCTGAAGAAGAACAAGATCGAGCCGTTTCACGGCACCGGCCAGCATCGCCGCGCCAGGCAAGGTCGAGGTCACGGGCAGCAACGGCGACGCGCAGACGCTTGAGGCCAAGGCCATCGTCATCGCCACCGGCTCCGAGGTCGCGGCCATCCCCGGCATCGACATCGACGAGGAGACGGTCGTCTCTTCGACCGGTGCCCTCGTCGCTGCCCAAAGTGCCGAAGCGGCTGGTGGTGATCGGCGCAGGCTATATCGGGCTCGAGCTCGGCTCGGTGTGGCGGCGCCTCGGCTCCGGAGGTCACGGTGGTCGAGATGCTTCGACCGCATCGCGCCAGGTCTCGACGGCGAGGTCGCGAAGCAATTCCAGCGCATCCTCGCGAAGCAAGGCATCGCGTTCAAGCTCGACACCAAGGTCGCTCGGCGTCGACACCGACGGGCAAGACCTGCAAAGCGTGAGGCTCGAGCCGGCCAAAGGCGGCACGGCAGAGACCATCGAATGCGACGTCGTGCTGCGTCGCGCGTCGGGCGCGTGCCCAACACGCAAGGGTCTTGGCTTGGCCGAGCTGGGCGTCAGATGCGACAATCGCGGGCGCAGTCAGCGTCGATCCGCACTTCGCCACGAGCGTGCCCGGCATCTACGCCATCGGCGACGTGATCGCCGGGCCGATGCTCGCGCACAAGGCCGAGGACGAGGGCGTCGCGGTCGCCGAGATCCTCGCCGGCCAGGCCGGACACGTGAATTACGACGTGATCCCGAGCGTGATCTACACGGCTCCCGAGGTCGCCTCGGTCGGCAAGACCGAGGAGGAGCTGAAGCGCGGCCGGCATCGCCTACAAGCGTCGGCAAGTTCCCGTTCACCGCCAATGGCCGCGCCAAGATCAACCGCACCACCGAAGGCTTCGTCAAGGTCCTGGCCGACGCCAGCGACCGACCGCGTGCTCGGCGTGCATATCGTCGGCGCCGACGCCGGCACCATGATCGCCGAGGCCGCCGTGCTGATGGAGTTCGGCGGCTCGGCCGAGGACCTCGCCCGCACCTGCCACGCGCACCCGACGCTGAACGAGGCGGTCAAGGAAGCAGCCCTTGCCGCCGAAGGCCGCGCCATCCATATGTGAACCGCCCTCGCAGGCCGCTTGTTCAGTCTTCCCTGACGCCGTAGCCCTGAATGCCCTGTTCGTTGCCGTAGTATTTATAGGGCAGGAACTTGCCGGTCATGCGTGATCTTGACTCGGTCGCCCTTCTCATGCGGCAGCCGCTCGATCTCGGTGTCGAAATCGATCGCCGACATGATGCCGTCGCCGAACTCCTCTTCGATCGAGCGCCTTCCACGCCGGTCCATTGACCATCACCAGCTCGTAGAAACGATAGAGCAGTGGGTCGGTGGGCGGCATCGGCGTTCCTCGAACAGGAATTTCGTTCAGCATTCGCTGTTCTTCCTCGCTCAAACCGAAGAGTGCAGCCGCCTTCTTGGCCAGTGGACTTGACGAGTTTCATCTGGCCGAGCAGGGCACCGACGATCAGGATCGGCGACACGCCGCCGATCTCATCGGTGATATGTCGCCAGCTCCAGCCCTGCTTGCGTTTGATATCGAGAATCTTCTCGGTCAGTTGTTCCCGGCGCATGGGCGTGACCTCGATTTCTGAAGAAACGAAGACGGCGAGCAACACTGAGTCGCTCGCCGGACTTGCATCATCGCAGCGGCCAGGGGCTGGTTGAGGAACCCTGTGCCGATGGCCTACTTCTTGAACTTGGCAGCCTCCTCGGAGCCTTTGGTGGCGTCGCCCGCGGTGTAGGAATGGGCGCCGACGCCGGCGAGCTTGCCCTTGTCCACGACGAGATACTCGGTGCGGATCGGCTTGCCGGCGAAATAGTTCTCGAGGATCTCGCGCGTGCCCGCGGCATAGCGCGTCTGCGCCGACAGCGAGCTGCCCGAGATATGCGGCGTCATGCCGTGATGCGGCATGGTGCGCCACGGATGGTCCTTCGGTGCCGGCTGTGGAAACCAGACGTCGCCGGCATAGCCGGCGAGCTGTCCGCTCTCCAGCGCGCGCACGACGGCGTCGCGGTCGCACGATCTTGCCGCGGGCGGTGTTCACGATGTAGCTGCCGCGCTTCATCATGCCGATCAGCTTGTCGTTGAACAGGTGCTCGGTCTCGGGATGCAGCGGCGCGTTGATGGTGACCACGTCGCAGACCTTGACCAGCGACTCGACCGTCGGATGGAAGGTCAGAGTCGAGCTCCTGCTCCACCTCCTTGGGCAGGCGGTGCTTGTCGGTAGTAGTGGAGCTTCACGCCGAAGGGCTTCAGCCGGCGAAGCGCCGCAAGGCCGATGCGGCCGGCGGCGACGGTGCCGACATTCATGCCTTCGAGATCGTAGGAGCGCTCGACGCAATCGGCGATGTTCCAGCCGCCCCTGACCACCCAGCCATAGGATGGGATGTAGTTGCGCACGAGCGCCAGGATCATCATCACGATGTGCTCGGCGACGCTGATCGAGTTGCAGTAGGTGACCTCGGCGACGGTGACGCCCTTGTCCATCGCGGCTTGCAGATCGGTGTGGTCGGAGCCGATGCCGGCGGTGATGATCAGCTTCAGCTTCTTCGCCTTGTCGAAGCGCTCCTTGGTCATGTAGGCGGGCCAGAAGGGCTGCGAGATGACGATCTCGGCGTCGGGCAGCTCTTTGTCGAGCGCCGAGTTCGCGCCGTCCTTGCTCGAGGTCACAACCAGAGTGTGACCGGCCTTCTCAAGGAATTTGCGCAAGCCCGAGCTCGCCGGACACGCTGCCGAGCAGCTCGCCAGGCTTGAAATCGATGGCGCTCGGCGTCGGCGCAGTCTGGCCGTCCGGGATATTGGGTGATCTTGGGGATGTCGTCGCGGGCATAGGTCTTCGGGTAACCGTCGACCGGGTCGTCATAAAGTACAGCCAAGACCTTCGCCATTGTTACGCTCCTTGATGATGGACGGTCGTGAGTAGCCTGCAAGCGCAGCACCTTGCGCCCAAACGACCTGCTGCCATGTCGCACGCGAGATCGGACCAAAGGCCGTAGCGGGATCCGCCTGCCGCCATAGCCTGTGCGTTTCCTCATGCTGGCCGGCGGGGACTGCTTCGCGGTTACGGTGGGTTGCCAGGCACGCGTACCTTTGCGCTTCGCGACCGACGAGATCAAGTAGTCGCACGGAAACGCCCGATAGGCTTTCTCTATCAGCGACAATTCAGCATCCTGGACAAACGCGCAGAGTGCCTGGAACGGTGCCGCCCAGTTCTAAAGGTTTAAGGCGCAATGAAACTGCCGAGATGCACTGATCGAAGGTCATCGCCGCTTTTGCGCGACAAGCACGCGCCGGAGCGAGGACGCTATATGCAGCTCGCCGAGCTCGGCCAGGCGCCGACCGCCATGGTGATCGCCTGCTGCGACGCCAGAGCCGACGTGTCGACGATTTTCGATGCCGAGCCCGGCGACCTGTTCATCCTGCGCAACGTGGCCAACCTCGTCCCGCCTTACGAGCCGGAGGGCAAATATCACGGCACCAGCGCCGGCATCGAGTTCGCCGTGCAGGGACTTGAAGGTGCCCCACCTCATCATCCTCGGCCATTCCCGTTGCGGCGGCGTGGCGGCTTACCGGCACAGGGTTAGGGACAGGGTGCCTGAGCGTGGCTTCATCGGCAGCTGGCTCACCATGCTCGACGATCTCAAGATCGACGAGTCGCGAGGTTTTCGAATTTGGCGACGAGACTGCATTTGAGTTTGCCGCCATCCGCTCCTCGCTGGCGAATTTGCGCACCTTCCCTTCATCAACAAACGGGAGGAGGAGGGCTGCTCTCCCTGCACGGTTTGCATTTCGACCTGGCGAGCGGTGCCCTGCTTGCGCTCGACGACGACCGCGGCAGCTTCACCGATCTGCATGCGGCTTGATGACGATGGCTTTGCTTTAGCCTAGCGACGCCCAGAGGAAGGTGGCGGTGGCGAGACGCCTGAGCGCCGTCCGCACCGCATGCAGGCGCCCCCATCGTTCGATGAGTGCGCGGCTTTCCGGTCCGGCCTGTTCGAGCGGCGTCGCCATCAGCTTGGTTGTTGGTTGGCATGATGGCGATGAGGGTGTAGGGCCAGTTGGCGATGAGGAGAGGCCGCGCCCGACAGCCAGCGCCAATCGCCGGTCTGCCACCAGGCGATGAGCCCGAGCAGGAAGCCAATCACCGCGAGCGAGCGCCTGCATGGCGAAGCCGCGTTTGTAGGCTGGCTTCCATTCGGTGAGCAGGGCGCGATCGTCGAGGAGGAGACGCGCCGGCTGCTCGGCGACATTGACGTAGAGCGCCGCGCCGGAAAAGACGCGCTGCGATAATGAGCGCAAGCTGTCCCGCGATCATGGCCAATCAACCCGAGAAAGACGCGGGGTTCCGCCCGCGAGACCTACGCCGCGGACTTGAGCAGGTTGCGGTTGATGATCACTTCCGCGATCTGCACCGTGTTGAGCGCTGCGCCCTTGCGCAGATTGTCCGACACCACCCAGAGCGACAGGCCGTTGTCGACGGTCTGGTCCTCGCGGATGCGGCTGACAGTAGGTCGCGTAATCGCCGACGCATTCGATCGGCGTCACGTAGCCGCCTGGCTCGCGCTTGTCGACCACGAGCACGCCCGGCGCTTCGCGCAGGATCGCTGCGCGCCTCCTCGGCGGTGATCGGCCGCTCGAACTCGACATTGACGGCCTCGGAATGGCCGACGAACACCGGCACGCGCACGCAGGTCGCGGTGAGCTTGATCTTCGGATCGAGGATCTTCTTGGTCTCCACCATCATCTTCCACTCCTCCTTGGTCGAGCCGTCCTCCATGAAGACGTCGATATGCGGGAATGACGTTGAAGGCGATCTGCTTGGTGAAGATCTTGCGCTCGGTCGCGATCGGTGACGAAGATGCCGCTTGGTCTGGTCGCACAGCTCGTCCATCGCCTCCTTGCCGGCGCCGGACACCGACTGATAGGTGGCGACGACCACGCGCTTGATCTTGGCGATGATCGTGCAGCGGCTTCAGCACCACGACGAGCTGCGCGGTCGAGCAATTCGGATTGGCGATGATGTTCTTCTTGGTGAAGCCCGCCACGGCGTCGGCGTTCACTTCCGGCACGATCAGCGGAACGTCGGGGTCGTAGCGCCAGCAGGAGGAATTGTCGATGACGACGCAGCCCTGCGCGCCGATCCGTCGGCGACCACTCCTTGGAGACGGCGGAGCCGGCCGACATCAGGCGCGAAGTCGACGCCGCGGAAGTCGAAATTCGCGAGGTCGCGGCATTTGAGCGCGCTGATCGCCGAAGGAAACCTCGACGCCCATCGATTCGGCGCGAGGCGATGGCGAACACCTCGTCGGCGGGAAACTCCCGCTCGGCGAGGATGTTGAGCATCTCCCGGCCCGACATTGCCGGTGGCGCCGATGACGGCGACCCTGATAACCCATAATTCTCGCTCCTAAATCAGTTGTGCGGAGCGCTCGCGCGGCTGTTGGCGGCCGATGGCGGTGGGAAGGCCGGCGGAAGCAAAGGCACGCACCTACGCGACCCTCTGCGCCCGCGGAGGGGTGGCTTTCAGTGCCGATGTCTCTAGCGCCGGTTGTCGAGCGCCAAGCGCGCGCCGGGCCAGCGCCGGCCAGCACGAGAAAGCCGCCGGCGATGGTGATGTTCTTCATGAAATTGATCATCTGCATCGTGGTCGCCGGGACTGCCAATGGAAGAGGATCGCCGCGAGCACGCAGAAGCCGGCAAGAGCGATCGCCGCCCAGCGGGTGAACAGGCCGAGCAGCACGCACAACCCGCCTCCTGCCTCGGTCAGGATGACGAGCGGCAACAGCACGCCCGGCACGCCAGCGGCTTCCATATAGCCTTGCGCGCCGGCATAGCCGAAAATCTTTTCGACGCCGCGCCTGATGGAACATGATGGCCATGAGCACGCGGCCGATGGTGATGAAATAGGGTGCGGAGCAGTAATACATTGCTCGGATTCCTCGGTTAGTTCGCTGCATGGCTGCTCGGCAGATCGTCCTTGAGCTTGGCGCATTTCTTTGGTGGTGAACTCGTTCACCATGCGGGTCACTTCCGGGCCCAGGACGTTGGCCGAATTGTCGAGCCCGGTGCCGGCATAGATCAAGGCATAGGCGAGCATGGGCGCTTTCGCCTCGCCCCAATTGAGCGTTGCCGGCAGACCGCTTTGCCGTTCTCGAAGGCGACCTTCGGCGCGATCGAGATGTCGACGGCATAGGGCTCGCCTTCCGACTTCTGGGCAAGCGTGCAGCGCACTTTCTGCCCGGGCAAGACCACCTCCGTAATTCGCCTCGGTCATCGCAGCCTTCACCAGCGCCTCCGCGCTTGACCTCCGAGCTTCGATTGGCAGACCGCCTTGCCCCCAGGTCCAGTCGAACCGGCCGCCAAGCATCTTGGTGATATCGCCGCTCGCGCCAAGTCTTGACGATGTCGCAGGAGACATCGTCGCCTTGCGGATCCTGGTGGCGAGGATGTCGCAGATCTTGACCTTGCAGGCCTTGCGCGCCTGCTTCTCCGCCCAACTCCTCGGCGTTCAGGTCATCCTTGCGCCCGTTGCAATCGCGCGCCGGCGTCGCTGCGTCCGCAGGGCTCGTTGAGCGGGCTGGCGTCTTCGGCGAAGGCCGGCACGTTCATGGCGAGCGCGATGCCGGCGGCAACAAAAGCGGTTCGCAGAAGCGTCCATGGGTCCTCTTCCGTGCCCATCGCCTCGAAGGCCGGCGGAGTATGGTCGGGCGGGGGAGGTAGCGGTGGTCCCGGGAGGCGAGGCCCGGCACGTCCTTCGGCTCCCCGGAGCAGGTCGGGGCCAGTCGGCCGAGGCCTCGAGCTCATCAGCTTTTGTGCCGGTATGCGGTCGAGCGGCGGCGACGATGGCCTTGCCCATCTCCGCGGTGCCGATGGTGCGGCAATTTTCCTGCGCGATGTCGGCGGTGCGGTAGCCTTCGTCGAGCACGAAGGCGATCGCCTTTTCGATGTTGTCCGCCGTCTTCCCCAGATTGAAGGAATAGCGCAAGCACATGGCGAAGCTTGCGATGGTGGCGATCGGGTTGGCGATGCCTTTGCCGGCGATGTCGGGCGCCGAGCCGTGCACCGGCTCGTAGAGCGCGCGTGCGCTGTCCGTCTTCGCGTCGGCGGCGCCGAGCGAGGCCGACGGCAGCATGCCGAGCGAGCCGGTCAGCATCGCCGCCTCGTCCGACAGCATGTCGCCGAACAGATTGTCGGTGACGATGACGTCGAACTGCTTCGGCGCGCGCACGAGCTGCATGGCGCAGTTGTCGGCGAGGATGTGGTCGAGCGTCGACGTCGGCGTAGTCGCTCTGGTGCAGACGCGGTCACCACCTCGTTCCACAACACGCCGGTCTTCATCACGTTGCGCTTCTCCGCCGAGTGCACCTGGTTGCGGCGCAGCGCGCGCCAGCTCGAAGGCGACGCGCAGCGATGCGCTCGATCTCGTAGGTCTCGTAGACCTGCGTGTCGACGGCGCGCTTCTGGCCGTTCCCGAGATCGATGATCTCCTTCGGCTCGCCGAAATAGACGCCGCCGGTCAGCTCGCGCACGATCATGATGTCGAGGCCGTCGACGCGGTCGCGCTTGAGCGAGGAGGCGTCGGCGAGCGCCGGATAGCAGATGGCGGGGCGGAGATTGGCGAAGAGCTCGAGGTCCTTGCGCAAGCGGAGCAGCCCGGCCTCGGGGCGCTGGTCGTAGGGAACGCCGTCCCATTTCGGGCCGCCGACGGCGCCGAAGCATCACCGCATCGGCGGCAGATGCGCGTCGCATGGTCGCATCGGAGATCGCCTCGCCATGCGCATCGTAGGCGCAGCCGCCGACGAGGCCGGTCTCGGTCTCGATCTCGGCGTCCCCGCGCGCATTCACCCAGGCGACCACGCGCTCGACCTCGGCCATGACTTCGGGGCCGATGCCGTCGCCGGGGAGCAGCAGAAGTTTGTATGTCATGCCTTGCGCGCGTCCTGTGTTAGAGCGTGGTCCCGAAAGTTGCGAGACCTTTCGGACAAGGCCACGCGTCAGAGACGAAGAGGTCCTGGCGGCTTGCCTAATGGGAGACGGAAATGCTGACAAGGGCGCTCTTTGCTTTAGCCTTGATTTGCGGGATGGCGGCAACGGCGTGCGGCCGAGGATGCCAAGGTGCTCGCCTTGGGGATCACCGACCACGAGGCCACCCAGGAGGAGATCGAGAAGGGCGAGGCGCTGAAGGCGCCGCAGTTTCAACACGCCTGCGGTGGCCTATGTCCTCGCCGGCCGACCTCGAAGAAGGGCGACACCGTCGAGATCGCGCTGTTCAACGAGGACAGATCGCTGATGCACAATACGCAGACCGTTGGCGAGGACCAGGCGAAGCTCCTGCTGCAGGCTGGCAAGCGCGGCGTGCCGGCAGGCGGCTGGCCGGACGGCAGCTATCACGCGAAGGTCACGATCACCCGCGACGGCAAGACGCTGGTCGAGCAGAGCTCAAAGCCGATCGTGTTTGAGTAGAGTGGGCCTGCCGTTGCCCACGCGGGATCCCACCGGTGGGCACGGCGCAGAGTGCCTTTGCCCACCCTACGCCTAAGCCCAGGGGCGGCGGGTACGGTGCTCTGTCTCGAAGCTGTCGATATGCTCGGCCTTCTCCAGCGTGAGACCGATATCGTCGAGGCCTTCCATCGAGGCAGCGCTTGAGAAACGGATCGATGTCGAAATCGGATCACGCCGCCGTCAGGGCCTCTGATCTCCTGGTTGGGAAGATCGATGGTGATGGTGGCGTTCGGCCCGCGCGAGGCATCGTCAAGCAGCTTGTCGATCTCGCTCTGCGGCAGCGCGATCGGCAGAATGCCGTTCTTGAAGCAGTTGTTGTAGAAGATGTCGGCGAAGCTTGGCGCGATGATGCAGCGGATGCCGAAATCGAGCAGCGCCCAGGGCGCGTGCTCGCGCGACGAGCCGCAGCCGAAATTCTCGCCGGTGATCAGGATCTGTCGCCTGGTGGTAGGGCGGCTTGTGCAGCACGAAGTCGGGATGCGGCTTGCCCTCCTCGTCATAGCGCAGCTCGGCGAACAGGCCCTTGCCGAGCCCGGTGCGCTTGATCGTCTTCAGATATTGCTTCGGGATGATCATGTCGGTGTCGACATTGATCATCGGCAGAGAGCGCCGCGATGCCCGTGAGCGTGGTGAATTTTTCCATAAACCGTTTGCCCAGTTCGTCATGCCCGGGCGAAGTCCCGGGCATCCACGAATTTTCGAAAGTATCGGCAATATAGAGACGTGGATGGCGGGGACAAGCCCGGCGATGACAAGAGTGTGCGGTTAGAAAACGGCCTATTGCGGCGCGAGCGCCTGAGCCTTCTGCTTCGAGGCTCGGCTCCGCCGCCGGCGCGCTCGCCGACTGGCTGGTGCCGCTCTCGATCAGCTGCTTGATAATAGTTGCGCATGGTCTCGCAGCGCTGTGGGCCAGGCGGATGCACCGCATCGCCCTTCAGCGTCGAGATGAAGGTGCAGATTTCCTCCATGCCCACGGCGTCGAGCCAGCCCCATTTCACGCCGCGCCTGATGGCGAACAGGTCGGCCTTGGTCTCGTCAGGCCCTTCGAACTGGTGGCCGCATTCATGCGAATAGATGTAGAGCTTCACCGCGGTGGAGAGGCCGCTGATCTTCTTGGTGTTGAGGATGACGAAGCCCGGGAAGGCGCCGCCCCAGCTGTCGAAATTGGAGTTGAGCACCGTCGGCCGCTTGCCGCAGTTCACGCTCCTGCCGTCGAGCTTGAGCGAGCCCTGGGGGACCATCTTGGCCTCTGGGCCGGCCTGCTGCAGATAGTCGTCGACGGTCGGGCCGCTCGGGCCGTCCAGGAAGGTGTCGCTCCTGGGCGCGCGCCGGCGACGGCTGGAACGCAAGGCTTCCGCAGATCAAGACGCCGAAAAGCGCCCCCAATTCGCATTGGCGCATCCCTCATGAAGCGCAGCTTACGGGGCGAACGGGCTTTGCGCAATCTCACTCCGAGGCCCCGAATCCTGCGCTATTTGTCGCCCTCGCGGGCCGTCACGCCGGTCTTGCCGAAGCATTGGCGAAGCTGATTGCAGCGCACCTCAGGGTCCGGATGCACCGGGCCGTGGCCGGCGATGTTGAACACCGCGCAAATGTCGTTAAGCGCCTGGTCGTTCAGCCAGCCCTCGCGCCGCGCCCGCCGCACAGCGTAGCAATCGGCCGAGGTCTCGCTCGGGCCGTACAGGATATGCCCGCATTCGTGATAGTAGATCAGCCATTGCACCTGCCGCGGCAGCGGGTCGAGCGCCTGCATGTTGAGCATGATCACGGTGGAGGAGACGGCGAAGCCCTCGAAGTCCCTGAGCAGCGTCTGGGTGTTGCCGCAGGAGAGGCGGCGCCCGGAAATCACCAGCCGCCCCGCCGGGACGAGCTTGTCCTTCTCGATGGCGACGGCCTGAGGCTCGGGGCCTGCCACGGCGAGCGCCAGGAACAACGCAATAACGCCCCTGAGCGGGCAGCCGACCCCATGCTGTGCTTCCTTGCTGCCCTTGAGCAGTGATTTGAATGAGCTCCAGGCAAGTCTGGAGGCGGGGCAGAGCCTACGTCAACGGCAAAAGAGCGGCGGATAGGCGTTGCTTTCATGTTTCAAAATCGCGTGATCGCCATCGCGAAGTCATGCTCATGTGGGACATGGCATGCTAGGCGGTTGCATGCGACAGCGACAGACTGAAGGATGCGGAGACGAAGCCATGGCCCGGTCGATTGGATATGTGATGGCGTTGGGCGCCGGGGCAATTTTGCTCGGGCTTGCCTTGGCGGTTCCGCAGGCCTTTGCCGTCGACGGCGGCGGGCGATAGCGAGCGACACGAAAGCCGGCAAGAGCTGTCCGAGCGGCCAACGATTTAGCGAGAAGAAGCACGGCTGCGTCAGGACGAGTTGCGGAACCGGGCAAGTGTGGAGCAGCGGCATCGAGGCCTGCGTCGACGGCAACTCGGCGGCTCTGACCGATGACGACCTCTATCTTGCCGGACGCGACCTCGGCCAGCAGGCGCACTACGCAGAGGCGCTCAAGCTTTTCTTCCGCGTCAAGAACCGGGAGCAGGCGAGGGTGCTCAGCTCGATCGGCTACTCCACGCGCAAGCTCGGCGATGTCGACAAGGGCATCGACTATTACCACCAGGCGCTCGCCATCGATCCCGACTTCACCAAGGCGCGCCAATATCTCGGCGAGGCCTATCTACAGAAGGGCGACGTGGCGAAGGCGAAAGAGCAGCTGCATGGAGATCGCCGACCGCTGCGGCGGGCCTTGCGACGACTATGAGCTTCTGGTCAAGGCGATCGCCGCCCACGTCACCGGCGAACCGATCGTCGGCTGGTAGGCCCCAGGCGCCTGCGGCTCGACTACACCGCAAGCGAGGTGTCCAAAGATTGCATGCGGAGACGCTAAGCATGGCGCGGTCCTTCGGGCAAACGATTGCCTTTGGCGCTTTGGCCGTGCTGATCGCCTCGCCTCCGCCGTGCCGCAGGCCGTGGCGGTCGAGGAGATGAGGCAGTTCAACGACGACGGCAAGAAGGCCGGCAAGACGAAGAGCCTGTCCCAGTGGCCAGAGATATAGCGAGAAGAAGCACGGCTGCGTCAGGACGAGTTGCGGAACCGGGCAAGTGTGGAGCAGCGGCATCGATGCTTGCGTCGACGGCAACTCGGCTTCCTTGACCGATGAGGACCTCTATCTTGCCGGACGGCGACCTCGTGCCAGCAGGCGCACTACGCAGAGGCGCTGCCGCTTTTCTTCCGCATCAAGAACCGCGAGCAGGCGAGGGTGCTCAACTCGATCGGCTACTCCACGCGCAAGCTCGGCGATGTCGACAAGGGCATCGACTATTACCACCAGGCGCTCGCCATCGATCCCGAACTTCACCAAGGCGCGCCAATATCTCGGCGAGGCCTATCTGCAGAAGGGCGACGTGGCGAAGGCGAAAGAGCAGCTGATGGAGATCGCCGACCGCTGCGGAGGGCCTTGCGACGACTATGAGCTTCTGGTCAAGGCGATCGCCGCCCACGTCACCGGCGAGACCGATCGTCGGCTGGTAGGCCCTGAGGCCGCGGCTTCTTCCTCGATGCGATGCATGTCGGCGTCGGAGAGGCCGAAATGATGGCCGATCTCATGCACCAGCACATGGGTGACGATGTGCCCTAGCGTCTCTTCGTGCTCGGCCCAGTAGTCGAGGATCGGCCGGCGATAGAGGAACACCATCTCAGGCATGGCGGCCGGGTCCATGACGCTTTGCCGCGCGATGATCGACGCCGTGATAGAGGCCGAGCAGGTCGAAGGGCGACTCGGCATCGAACGCGTCGAGCACCTCGTCGGTGGGAAAATCCTCGACCCGGATCACCACGTCCTTGCAGAGATCGCGGAAGCGGCGGGGCAGGCGCTTGAACGCCTGATCGGCAATCGCCTCGAGCTCGGCGAGGCTCGGCGCCTCGGCGCCCTGCCAATCGAGACCTCTAGCGCGGTTTGCGGCCAAGAATAATTCCTTCCTTCAGCGTGAAGTCCGGCCCTGACGCGGTGTCGCGGGGATTCAGGAAAGAGCGCAAAGGCTCATCGCGCAGCATCTCCGTGAGCCGCGCGGTCGTGGCCTCGCTCGAGCGCATGCGCCGCACCCAGGTCCCGAACTCGATCTCCTTGTCCAGGCACTCGGCGTGCGTGACGGTGAAGCCTGCATCGCCTGAGCAGCGTCTTCCATTCGAGGAGGCCAAGGCAGCGCACATGGCTCGGATCGGAGAGCTTCTTGAAGGCGTTGAACAGGGCGGCGCAGTGGCGCAATTCGTCCGCCGTGCGCCCGGGGACGATGGCGGCGTCAGGCGCGACATTGTCCACGATCCCGATCGTGCCGCCAGGCATCAGCACGCGGATACGCCTCGCCGACGAAATCCTGCCGATCTTGCGGAAGTGATGCGCGGCGAGGCGGCAGACGACGAGATCGAAGCTCGCGTCGGGAAAGGGAAGATCCTCGGCATTGGCGGTCAGAGTTTTGACATTGGCCAAGCCTCTGTCCGCAGCAAGCTTGCGCGTCTCAGCCAAGCATCTCCTCGGTGATGTCGGTGGCCGTGACCTTGGCGACATGAGGGGCAAAGGCGAGCGCGGTGTGGCCTGGCGCCGGTTGCCACGTCGAGCACGCGCCAATGCGGCTTTGGCTCGGTGAGCTCGACGAGGCGCGCAAGGCTTGCGCCCTTGGCGTGCACCTCAGAGGTGGCGTAGTCCGCCGCCGCTCTGCCAAACCGCTGTTGCGCGAGGGACTTCGTCAAAGCTCAATGGAAGTCGCGGATGTCGACGAAGCGGCCGGCGAGCGCGCGCCGCCGCCGCCATCACCGGCGAGACGAGATGGGTGCGGCCGAGCCTGCCCTGGCGGCCCTCGAAATTGCGGTTCGAGGTCGAGGCGCAGCGCTCGCGCGGGCGAAGCTGATCGGGGTTCATGCCGAGGCACATCGAGCAGCCAGGCTCGCGCCAGTCGAAGCCGGCAGCCTTGAAGATCTTGTCGAGGCCTTCGGCCTCGGCCTGCTCCTTCACCAGGCCTGAGCCCGGCACGATCATGGCGCTGACATTCTCATGCACATGCTTGCCGTCGACAATCCGCGCCACCTCGCGCAGATCCTCGATGCGGCCATTGGTGCAGGAGCCGATGAACACGCGGTCGAGCGTGATGTCGGTGATCTTCTCGCCGCCCTTGCAAGCCCATATAGTCGAGCGAGCGGACGGCGGCCTTGCGCTTGGTCTCGTCGGCGATCTCCTCGGCACGCGGCACGCGCCCGGTCACCGAGATCACCTGCTCGGGGCTCGTGCCCCAGGTGACGAGCGGCGGCAGCTTCTCGGCGTGCAGCACGATCTCGCGGTCGAAGGCGGCAGCCTCGTCGGAATAGAGCGTCTGCCAATGGCGGAGCGCGGTCTCGTAGGCGCCGGCCTTGGGCGCGCGGGGACGGCCCTTGATGTAGTCGAAGGTCTTGTCGTCGGGCGCGATCAGGCCGGCGCGGGCGCCGCCCTCGATCGACATGTTGCAGATGGTCATGCGCCCTTCCATGGAGAGCGCCTGGATCGCCTCGCCGGCATATTCGATGACATGGCCGGTGCCGCCGGCGGTGCCGATCTCGCCGATGATGGCGAGGATGATGTCCTTGGCGGTGACGCCGTCGTGCAGCGCGCCGTCGACGCGCACGCGCATGTTCTTGGCCTTCGTCTGGATCAGCGTCTGGGTGGCGAGCACGTGCTCGACCTCGCTCGTGCCGATGCCGTGGGCGAGCGCGCCGAAGGCGCCGTGGGTCGAGGTGTGGCTGATCGCCGCAGACGATGGTGGTGCCGGGCAGCGTGAAGCCCTGCTCGGGCCCGACCACATGCACGATGCCCTGGCGGCGGTCGCGCTCATGGTAATATTCGATGCCGAAGTCGCGCGCGTTCTCGGCGAGCGTCTGCGACCTGCAGCGCCGACTCCGGATCGTCGATGCCCTTGAGCGGTCCGATGGTCGGCACGTTGTGATCGACCACGGCGAGCGTCTTCTCAGGGCTGCGCACCTTCCGCCCGGCCATGCGCAGGCCCTCGAAGGCCTGCGGGCTCGTCACCTCATGCACGAGGTGGCGGTCGATATAGATCAGGCAGGTGCCGTCAGGCGCCTCATGCACCAGGTGCTCGTCCCAGATCTTGTCGTACACAGCGTGCGCGGTGCGGCCATTTTCGGGTCGTGTCAGCTCCGAGGCGGATTCTCCGGAAGCAGAACAAGCGAGATTTGGTTATGGCTAATCCCAAGCAAGTGAGGCTTGCGGCCTTTAGCCCGCTTGATTGCTCAATCCTGCACCCTTTTCAACGCTATTAGTTGCTGCCGGAATGCATCGCAAGGGAGGAGGGGTCCGATGGTGCGAAGAGGACGGGGTTCCACAGGCCCCAGCGACCGGAATGGTCCGGAACTTCAAAGGAAATGCCGCTGACAGGGCGAAGACCGGCTCATCTACTACGCAGCCCCTGACCTTCGTTTATCTCGCCTGCGCCATTTTTGTCGCGGCGGCTGTTCGTCTTTTTCGGGCTCCCCCTGGCGCCTCCGGACTTGCGAGCTTTTATCCCGAGATTTTGTTGTGCGCGATCGCCGTGTTCGCTGGGCTGGTGGGGTCAGCCTGCTCCGGTCCGTGGGGCTCGCCACCGTTTCTCCCGGACCGGTGATCAATCCCGATTGAATGGGCCATACTCTCTTCCGGGGGGTCAAAGGCGGCAAAGAGGACGCGATTTCCCCAATATATTTCGCTTGCGCGAAGCCTGAGCGGCTTCACTGGCGGCTTCACCATGCTGGGTCTCACCGGTCTCGCTTGCCACCATCGGCCTCACCCTCTTCTTCGGCTCTCATGTACGCCTACTCCGGCGACGAACCTTTCATGGATCTTGCCAAGCTCACGCTCGGCGCCTTTATCGAGATCCTTCGTGCAGAAACAGGTCGGCGAGCGGCAGGCTACGGGAGCGGAGTGGTGGAACTCCCCTCGGGTGAGAAGCTGAAAGTGCAAAGCCCGCGGCCGCCAGCGATCGCTTAAGGCCCGTTTCGGCCTCTTCCGCCGAGAAGACTTACTTCTTGCGCTTCTTGGCGGGCTTCGGCTTCGGCGTGGCTTTGCGACCTCGGGCGCCTTGGCCTCGGCCGGAGCCTCGGCCGGCGGCCTCTTCGTCCTCTTCCTCGCCGGCGGGGACCTCGTCGGCCGTGGTCTCGGCCATCAGGGCAACGGCCTTCGCCGTCCAGTCGTCATTCTCGATCCGGCCGTCGAGGCTCAAGCGTCTCGTCGAGCTTGGCGATCTCGTCGTCGGAGAGATTGGCGATCTGCTCGAACTTGATGAGGCCGAGCTTGTTCAGCTTGGCCTCGAGCTCCAGGCGTGATGCCGGCGATCAGCTTCAGATCGTCGGGCGTGTCCGGAAGGCTTCTTGAAAGCCCTTGAAGGCCTCGCCCTGCTTGCTGCGCGCGGTCTGGCGCTCGGGGATGCGGGCAGCCTTGCCGCGGCGTCCGCGCAGATAATGAGAGCTTGGCGCGGCGCACGCGGCCGCGGCGAACCACCTCGATCGAGATCGATCAGCGGCGAATGAACCGGAGAAGACGCGCTCGACCGCCTTCGCCATAGGAAATCTTGCGCACGGTGAAGTTCTCGTTGATCCCGCCGCCGGCGCGGGCGATGCACAACGCCCTCATAGGCCTGCACGCGGGCGCGGTCGCCTTCGACCACCTTGACGTTGACGCGGAGCGTGTCGCCGGGCCCGAACTCAGGCACCTTGCGCTTCTTGGCAAGCGCCGCCGACCTGCTCCTTCTCGATCTGCTCGATGATATTCATGGCGATAAACCTTTCCAGGGCGCCTGCCTTGGCTATCGGCCATGAGGCGAACGCCATTCTTTTTGATTGATCTGACCTGATTTCGCGAACCGGGAAGCGCGCGGAGGGTTGTTCCTAACGCAAGCTTTCGCCCTTGTCGATGGATTTAGGGCGAGAAAATCGCTCGCCCACCACCTTATCGGGCGTCATGCCCGGACTTGATCGGGCATCCATTCCGATTACGCCTCAAAGGCGGCAAGCGTCAGTGGAATGGATTCGCCGGGTCAAGCCCGGCAATGACGAGCGGAAACAGCAGCGTTTCAGCCTCTCCCACAAATCCGGGCGGCGGTCGCTGGGTGATCTTCTCCAGCCTGCTCGCGGCGCCATCTGGCGATTTTCTCAGTGATCGCCGGAAAGCAGCACGTCGGGGATGGCCCGGCCCTCCCAGTCGCGCGGGCGCGTGTAATGCGGATATTCGAGGAGGCCTGCGGCGAAGCTCTCCTCGGCAAGCGAGACCTCGTTTCCCGCCACCCCAGGCAGAAGGCGCACGCAGGCGTCGATCAGCACTTGCGCGGCGAAGCTCGCCGCCTGACAGCACATAGTCGCCGATCGACACCTCCTCGACGTTGCGCGCGTCCAGCACCCTCTGGTCGACGCCTTCGAAGCGGCCGCACAGCAGGATGACGCCAGGGCCTCGCGCCAGCTCGCGCACGCAGGCTTGCGTCAGGGTCGTTCCGCGCGGCGAGAGATAGATCGTTGGCGTATCGGCCGGCATCGCGGCACGCGCGGCGTCGATGGCAGCGGCGGCGATATCGGCGCGCATCACCATGCCGGCGCCGCCGCCTGCCGGCGTGTCGTCGACCGAGCGGTGCTTGTCGGTGGCGAAGTCGCGGATGTCGATGGTGGAGAGCGCCCATCTCCCTTCGCCGAGCGCTTTGCCGGCGAGGCTCAAGCCAAGCGGACCCGGAAACATCTCGGGAAAATGGTGAGAGTGATGGCGCGCCAGGTCCCGGTCATGCCGAGGCGGCTCCCTCGCGCCCCGGCCCGCCGCGCTCCTCCTTCAACAGCCAGGTCTCCAGCTGTCCAACGCCCTTCACCTCGATCGCCCCGCGCGCTCGAACACGAAACTGTCGCCAAGCGCTTCCCTCACCGCGTCGGATACCTGAATCTCGCCGGGAAGCCCGTGCGATTCCAGCCGCGAGGCGAGATTCACCGTCTCGCCCCAGACGTCGTAGGAGAATTTGTCGGTGCCGATCACGCCGGCCATCACCGGCCCGCCGGCGATGCCCACCCTGATCTTGAGATCGACGCCGTGGGTGGCGGAAAGCCGCTCGACGAGATCGGGCAAGCCTGAGCGCCATGCGCGCGAGCCGCGGCAGATGAGTCGGCTTGCGGCTGGCTCGACGCCGGCGACCGCCATATAGCCGTCGCCGGTGGTCTTGATCTTCTCCACGCCGTGCGCCGCCGCGAGGCCGGTCGAACTCGGTGACGACCTGGTCGAGAAGCGCCACCGTGCGTGCCGCGCCAAGCCGCTGCGCAAGCTCGGTGAAGCCGACGAGGATCGCTGAACAGGACTGAGGCTTCGGCGACGCTGTCGGCGACGCGCTCGCCGGGCCTCTCGTTCAGCCGCTCGGCGATCGCGCTCAGGCAGGATGTTGGCGAGCAGCGCGTCGGCTTCGGCCCTGGCGCGGTCGGCCACGGTGAAGGCGTAGCCCACGATCAGCGCGATGATGCAGAAGGTGGTGACGGCGGAGGAAACGTAGAGATTGGCGAGCAGAGCAGGATCGGCGGCGATCAGGGCGCGTTCCGGCGGGAACAGGTACCAGGCCGCCAGATGCAGCAGCAATCCGACGGCGATCACCGCGACCACGAGGCGAAAGTGGGACAGCCGTAGATGGCGGAAGGCGACCGCCGCGGCGATGATGTAGTTGATCTGAATGCCCGAGTTGCGACCGAGCGCGGCGACGAAGAAGAACAGCGCGGCATATTCGGCGACGGCGATCACCAGAGCGCCGCGCGATGTCGTTGATGCGGTGGGCGAGCGGCACCAAAAGGGCGACGGCCACCAGCAGCACGTTGATGACGATCAGGGGCATAAAGGTCTTGCGCGTCGTAATAGGCGAAGACGCAGCGCATAGACCGCCGAAAAGATGGCGATCAGAAACGCCATCACGTTGACGATGGTGAGCCTGCGGCGGACGGCGCGCGGGTAGCCGGCGGTGCCCATTTCGGCGAATCCGGCAAGCGGGCCGAGCCATGCGAATAGCGGCGCGTCGCGCGCCGCTGCGACCGTTCCGCTCTTGCTCATGAAAGTGCTCTTATGGTCATGGCGCATCTTAGCCTGTTCGCAGGCGGAAGCGCGTCACTCGAACAGGCCTTCGGGCGGAACGACTTGAGCCAGCCGCCCTCCACATCGACCTCAGGCACGGTCTCGCGGGTGAAGGGCATCAGCACGGTGGCGCCTCCGCCCGCGGGCCTGATCTCCAACGAGGTCGCCGGCGCCGAAATTGTGGACCGCGATCACCGTGCCGATCGCCGCTCCGTCAGGATCGAGCGCGGCAAGGCCGATGAGATCGGAATGATACCACTCGTCTCTCCTCCCGCTCAGGCAGGCGCGAGGCGGGGACGTAGAGCTTCGGTGCCGGTGAGGGCTTCGGCCTCGGCGCGCGGCTGCTCCACGCCCTTGAGGCGCGCGACTCAACGCCTTTGGCGTGACGCGCAGCGACTCGATCTCGAACAGGCGCGTGCCGGTCTCGTCCTCGAGCGGCCCGTAATCGGCGATGGCCCCGGGCTCGGCGGTGAAGGACCGGATCCGCACCTCGCCCTTGCAAGCCCTGTGGAGGCGCCCAATCTCGCCAAGAGCACCCGGTCCGGTTTTTGCCGGCAAGGCTATTCGGCGGTGGGCTGCTCGGCCTCGGGAGCAGGCTCTGGCGCCGGCGGCGGTGCGGCAGCGGCTTCGGCTGCCGCCTTGGCCTTCCTCGGCAGCGGCGGCGATCTTCGCCTCCTCGCGCTCCGACGCGCTTCTTGCCGGGCTGGCCCTTGTTCGGGTTCGAGCGCGCGTCGCGCTTCGCCATCCCCGCCTTGTCGAGGAAGCGGAGCACGCGGTCGGTCGGCTGGGCGCCGACGCCGAGCCAATGCTTGATGCGGTCCTCGACGAGCTTCACGCGCTCGGCCGAGTCGCGCGGCAGCAGCGGATTGTAGGTGCCGAGCTTCTCGATATGGCGGCCGTCGCGCGGGCTCTTTCGAGTCGGCGACGACGATCCGGTAGTAGGGCCGCTTCTTGGCGCCGGCCCGCGCCAGTCTGATCTTCAGTGACATGTCACGTCCTTCTCTGATGTTTGCAAAATTCATCGCTTCTTCGATCCCGGCAGGCCGGGAAGACCTCGGGGCATGCCTGGCAATCCAGGAAGGCCGCGCGGCAGGCCGCCGCCAAGGCCGGGAAGTCCGCCCGGCGGGAGGCCGGGGAATCTGGAGGCAGGGCGGCACGCCAGCCGGCAGCAGTTCGGCGGGAAGCTCAGGCGGCGGTCCGCCGCCGAACAACTGGCCGAGCAGCCCGCGCTTCTTGCCCATGGCCTTCATCATGTCGGCCATCTGCCGGTGCATCTTCACGAGCTTGTTGATGTCCTGCACCGAGGTGCCGGAGCCCGACCGCCACGCGCTTCTTGCGCGAGGCATTGAGCAGCTTCGGGTTCTTGCGCTCTCCGCTGCGTCATCGAGCCGATGATCGCCTGCTGGCGCTTCAGGATGGCGTCGTCGAGCTTGGCCGTGTCGAGCTGCTTCTTGATCTTGCCGACGCCTGGCAGCATGCCGAGCACGCCGCCCATGCCGCCGAGCTTCTGCATCTGCTTCAGCTGCTCGGCGAGATCGTCGAGGTCGAAGGCGCCCTTGCGCATCTTTCGCGGCGATCTTCTCGGCCTTGTCGATCTCGACGGTCTCGATCGCCTTCTCGACCAGGCCAACCACGTCGCCCATGCCGAGGATGCGGCCGGCGATGCGCGCGGGATCGAAATCCTCGAGCGCGTCGATCTTCTCGCCGGTGCCGATGAGCTTGATCGGCTTGCCGGTGACCGCGCGCATGGAGAGCGCCGCGCCGCCGCGGCCGTCGCCGTCGATCGCGGGTGAGCACGATGCCGGTGAGCGCCGACGCGCTGATCGAAGCTGCGCGCGAGGTTGACGGCGTCCTGGCCGGTGAGCGCGTCGGCGACGAGCAGCGTCTCGTGCGGCTCGGCGAGCGCTTGCGATCTCCGCCGTCTCGGCCATCAGCGCCTCGTCGATATGGGTGCGGCCGGCGGTGTCGAGCAGCAGCACGTCGTAGCCGCCGAGCTTCGCGGCCTGCAGCGCGCGCTTGGTGATGGCTGCCGGCGTCTGGCCTTCGACGATGGGGAGCGTGGCGACGCCGGTCTGCTCGCCGAGCACGCGAAGCTGCTCTTGCGCGGCCGGTCGCCGCGTGTCGAGCGAGGCCATCAGCACTTTCTGCTTGTCGCGAGTCTTGCAGGCGCCTGGCCGAGCTTGGCGGCGGTGGTGGTCTTGCCCGAGCCCTGCAGGCCGACCAGCATCATCACCACCGGCGGCGAGGCGGCGAGATCGATCGGCTCGGCCTCGGCGCCAAGCGTGCGCACCAGCTCGTCATGCACGATCTTGATGACCATCTGGCCGGGCGTGATGGAGCGCACCACCTCCTGGCCGACAGCCTTCGCCTTCACCCTGTCGGTGAAGTCGCGCACCACGTCGAGCGCCACGTCGGCTTCGAGCAGCGCGCGGCGGACCTCGCGCATCGCTTCATTGACGTCGGCCTCGCTCAAGCGCGCCCTTGCGGGTGAGCTTGTCGAGAATGGCGCCAAGGCGTTCCGACAGGGTCTCGAACATCGTCGCTCCACTTCGCCACGCGATCAGCGACGAATGTCACCCTGATATGAGTCGTCGCCCTCCGAGGGCGCATCCCGCGCCTGCTCAGGGTGTTGAGCCACCATGGCATCGGTCGACATGTCGCGACCTGCAAGTCAGGCGCATGGCCGCGGCTAGCCGGCATCAAATCCCATCGTCCAGGGCGGCGGCTCAGGAATTTCCGAGCTGCCATATGAATTTGCGACGCGGAATGTCGTTGAGCGGGGCCTTAAGTCAGAGGCTCTGCGGCCGAGCAGCGGCTCAAGCTTCACGGCGAGATCGAGCAGGGCCTCGTCGCCTCCCTCCCAGCCGATGAAGGAAAGGCCGACCGGGCAGCCTGCGGCCAGAGCCTGCCGGAATGGAAATCTGCGGCAGACCGGCATGACCCGCCAGAGCAGGTGCTGCCGAGGGTCATGGCCCTGAACTCAACGGTCGAGGCGCCGTCGGGAATGTCCCGCTCCGGCGGAAGGGTGGGCGTCGTCGGCATCACGATCATCGTGCCGGGCTTCGCCAATCCGTGCAGGCGCTTCCTGGCCTCGGCCCGGATTTCGCGCCCCGTCTTCGCCTCATCAGGGGTGATGCGGGCGGCGATCTCGAAGCGCTCCCTGATCGCCGGTGACAATCCATCCAGCATGGGCGAGCGCGAAGGGCATCAGCGTCGACTGCAGCTCGAAGCCTTGATTGAAGCGAAAGCCATTGCGCCAGGTGTCGAACTCTTCGCCCACCACATCCATGTGCTCCGGCACGGGCAGCGCGCGGTCGATCCTGTGAAGCACCCTCCAGATCTCCTCGTCGATGCTCGCCTCGGAGCGCGAGACCATGTCTTGGGCGATGATCAGGCGTTGCAGAGGCGCATCGACTGAAGCGCCATTGAGCAGCACGCGGCCGACCTCGCGGAAAAGCCTCGCGTCGCGGGCAAGGAAGCCGACGGTGTCGTAGCTCGGCGCCATCGGCGTCACGCCTTCAATGTCGATGCGGCCATGGGTGGGGCGCAAGCCATAGCAGGCCGCAAAACGCGGCAGGCACGCGGATCGAGCCGCCAGTGTCGCTGCCAAGGGCGAAGTCGCACATGGAAGCGGCGACGCGCCGCCGCCGAGCCGCAGGACGAGCCGCCGGTGACGTGACGCAGCGCTTCCGTGTTCACCGGCGTGCCGTAATGAACATTGGTGCCGAGCACGCTGTAGAAGAACTCATCGCAAATGGTGATGCCGGTGAGCGTGGCGCCGGCGTCGAGCAGGCGCAGATGCGCCGGCGCCGTCTCCTTCGCCGGACTTGCCGCTGCGTACCAATCAGGGTTGCCGACCGAGACCTTGCGGCCGGCGATGGCGAAAAGGTCTTTGACCATGAAGCTGCGGCCGGCGAGCGGTCCCTCTGCCGCTTCCGGCCAGCGGCTCCGTCAGAGTATGCGGAACGAGGGCGTTGACCGGGTCGTCGAGGGGAAACTTCACCATCACCGCCTTACCCAAATGCTGAAAGTCCCCTGCATTCGGCTGGAAATTCATGCGCCGCCGAGCTAGTTCAATTTCATGCCATACGCCATATAAAGGCGGAACGAGACATCGGCAAAGCTCATGACCGGCAGCACCTCCTTCCGCAAGATGAACGGACTCGGCAACGACTTCGTCGTGCTCGATGCGCGCGGCTCATCCGCTTGCGCTCAAAGCCGCCCGAGATTGCCGCCATCGCCGACCGCAGCCGAGGCATCGGCTGCGACCAGGTGATCGCGCTCGAGCCGTCTGATTTTGCCGACGTGTTCATGCGCATCTGGAACGCCGACGGCGGCGAGGTCGGCGCTTGCGGCAATGCCGCGCGCTGCGTGGCGGCGCTCGCTCGTCGCCGAGCGCGGCATCGCCTCACGTCAGCATCGAGACCGAGAGCGGGATGCTGGCGGCGACGGTCGAACCAGGACGGCAGCGTCACCATCGACATGGGCACCCCGCGCTTCGATTGGAACGAGATCCCGCTCAGCCAGCCGTTTCGACGACACGCGGGCGGTCGAGCTGCCGCAGTGCGGCCGACTTGGGTCTCGGCGCGGCGTCGATGGTCAATGTCGGCAACCCGCACTGCATCTTCTTTGTCGAAAATATCGAGGCGCATGACCTTGCCCGCTTCGGGCCCGATGCTCGAGCATCATCCGCTGTTTCCCGAGCGCGCCAACATCTCGCTCGCGCCAGGTGACCGGGCCTGCCTCCTTGCGGCTCCGCACCTGGGAGCGCGGCGCCGGGCTCACACGCGCTTGCGGCACCGCGGCCTGCGCCGCCGCCGTCGCCGCGGCGCGCCGCGGGCTCACTGGCCGGCATGTGACGAGTGACGCTGCCCGGCGGCGATCTCGTCATCGACTGGCGCGAGGGCGACGACCATATTCTGATGACCGGGCCCTTCGCGCTTCGACTATCAAGGCACCATCCCGCCTGAGCTGCTGCAGCCGGCGCCTGCGACCTCAGGCTAGCGGCCTATCGAGGCTCGCCCGCATCGCTCGTTTCGTGTTAGAAGCCGCCAATGTCGGATATCGAGATCATCACCTTCGGCTGCAGGCTCAACGCCTATGAGTCCGAGGTCATGCGCAAGCATGCTGGCGACGCCGGGCTTGGGCCCACGGTGATCGTCAACACCTGCGCGGTGACGCAGGAAAGCGTGCGCCAGGCGCGGCAGGCGATCCGCAAGGCGCGCCGCGAGAACCCCGACGCCAAGATCGTGGTCACCGGCTGCGCCGCGCAGATCGATCCCGCGCGCTTCGCCGCCATGGACGAGGTGGACCACGTCATCGGCAATCAGGAGAAGACCGAAGCGCAGACCTTCAACGGTCTCGGCTGCGACGACGACCGAGCGGGTCAAGGTCAACGACATCATGTCGGTGAAGGAGACCGCCGGCCATCTGATCGAGGGCTTCGGCGCCCAAGCCCGCGCCTATGTGCAGATCCAGAACGGCTGCGACCACCGCTGCACCTTCTGCATCATTCCGTACGGCCGCGGGCCGTCGCGCTCGGTGCCGGCGGGCGAGGTGGTGGCGCAGGTGCGGCAAGCTGGTCGAGAACGGCTATGCCGAGATCGTGCTGACCGGCGTCGACATCACCGGCCTATGGCGCGGACCTTCCCGGCGAGATCACGCTCGGCAGGCTGGTGACCAAAATTTTGAAGCTCGTGCCGGAGCTGCAAGCGCTTGCGGCTCTCCTCCATCGATCTCGGTCGAGGCCGACGCGCGCGCTGCTCGAGGCAATCGCCGAAGAGGAGCGGCTGATGCCGCATCTGCATCTGTCGCTGCAAGCAGGCCACGACCTCACGCTCAAGCGCATGAAGCGGCGGCATTCGCGGGCCGCATGCGGTGAGCTTCTGCGAGGAGGTGCGCCGGCTTCGCCCCGACATGGTGTTCGGCGCCGACCTCATCGCCGGCTTTCCCACCGAGAGCGAGGCGATGTTCGCCGGCTCGCTGTCGCTGGTCGACGATTGCGGGCTCACCTTCCTGCACGTCTTTCCCTTCTCGGCGCGGCCGGGCACGCCTGCCGCGCGCATGCGGCAGCTCAACGGCGCGGTGATCGCGAGCCGCGCCGCGCGCTTGCGCGAGAAGGGTGTCGAGGCCTTGCAGCGCCATCTTGTGAACGCGAAGGGCCGGCATATTCAGGTGCTCATGGAGAGCGAAGGACGAGGGCGCGCCGGCGACTTCACGCCGGTCAAGATCGAGGCAGCACGAGAGGCGCGCCCAAATTGATCGACGCCGTGGTGAGCGGTCATGACGGCAGCGCTCTGATCGCGAGGATGCGGGCGTGAGTGGCGAGAAGAAGCCAGGATTTTGGCAGCGGCTGTTCGGCATTGGCGTGCAAGAGCCGCCGAAGAAAGAGCCGCCTCCGCCGAAACCAGCCAAGAAAGAGCCTCCGGCGCCAAAGCCGGCCTCCAGGAAGGAGCCGCCAAAGCGCAAAGCAGCCGGCAAAGAAGGCTGCCAAGCTGAAGGCCCGCCGTCGGCCGGACCGCATGTCGCCAAGGATGAGAGCGGACCACCTGACGATGGCCCAAGGGCCCCAAGCCCGGCGGCGGAAAGCGCCCGCGCAAGCCGAAGTCCGAGGCGCCAGCGGCGGCGCCTCCGCCGAGAGGTCCTGCCGCCCAGGAGGGAGCGCGTCCGCCCGAGGAACGACACCCTGCCACGCGGGAAAAAGGCACACCCGACGAGCCCGATGTTCCTCGGCCTGCCGCAGAGCCCGAGGAACCAGAGGACGACAAACCCTCGAAAGCCTCGGCTCCCCAGACGAACCCCAGCGAAGCTGGTTCTGCGCGGCTCGGCCAGGGGCTCGCTCGGACCTCCACCGCTCTCAGCGACAATCTCACCTCGGTGTTGAGCCGGAGAAAGCTCGATGAAGAGACGCTCGACGAGCTTGAGGACGCGCTGATCAAGGCCGATCTCGGCGTCGCCATGGCCTCGCGCATCAGGCAGGCGCTCGCCGCGACCCGCCACGACCGGGGACTGCCGCCGCAAGCGTTGCGCGAGGTGCTCGCCGCCGAGATCGCCAAGGTGCTCGAGCCCGGTGGCCAAGCCCTTGACGCTCGATGCCAAGCGCGCAGCCCCATGTGATCCTGCTCGTCGGCGTGAACGGAACCGGCAAGACCACCACCAGCGGCCAAGATTGGCGCATCAATTCGATGCGCGGCGGTTCCTCGCGTGATGCTCGGCCGCAGCCGACACCTTCCGCGCCGCGGCCATCGATCAGCTGAAGGTATGGGGCGCCCGCGTCGGCGCCGAGGTGGTGGCCAAGGATGTCGGCGCCGATCCGGCCGGCGTCGCCTATGAGGCGCTCGAGCGCGCGCGCGCCGAGAAGTGCCGGACGCGCTCATCATCGACACGGCGGGGCGCCTGCAGAACAAGGCCGATCTGATGGCTGAGCTCGCCAAGATCGTGCGCGTGCTGAAGAAGCTCGATCCTGCCGCGCCGCACAGCGTGGTGCTCGTGCTCGACGCCACCACCGGGCAGAACGCGCTGAACCAGGTGCAGATCTTCCAGGAGATCGCAGGGGTGACGAACCTGGTGGTGACCAAGCTCGACGGCACCGCGCGCGGCGGCATTCTCGCGGCCATCGCCGAGCGCTTCGGCTTGCCGGTGAGCGCCATCGGCGTCGGCGAAGGCGTCGACGATTTGCAGCCCTTCGACGCCGAGGATTTCGCCCGCGCCATCGCCGGTCTGGACGCGAGCAATGCCGCAGCCGCCTGACGCAGCGCCGTCGGCGCGACCGCAAAACGCGGAATCGGGCGCAGCGCTCTGCCACCAAGCTCGCCATCGAGCTTGGGCCGCTGCTCGTGTTCTTCGCCGCCAATGCCGCGGCGGGCATCTATGCGGCGACGGCTTGCCTTCATGGCGGTGACCGCTGGTCGCGCTCGCCGTGGCCTGGTGGCGCTATCACAAGCTGCCGATGATGCTGCTGGTCAGTGCCGTTGTCGTATTCGTGTTCGGCACGCTCACGCTCTATCTGCGCGACGAGACCTTCATCAAGCTGAAGCCCACCATCGTCTACCTCGCTTTCGCCGCGTTCCTTGGCGGCAGGCCTTTTGCTCAAGAAGCCGGTGCTCGAGCTGTCTGCTCGGCTCGGTGTTCAACCTCACCGAGCCAGGCTGGCGCAAGCTCACGCTCCGCTGGGCCCTGTTCTTCATTGCCATGGCTGCCTTGAACGAGCTCGTCTGGCGCAATGTGTCGACCGACGCCTGGGTGAGCTTCAAGGCCTTCGGCTTCCTGCCGCTGACCTTCCTCTTCGCGCTGTCGCAGATGCCGCTCATGCAGCGCTACAGCGAGCGCCCCGGCCGTGCAAAGATACCGGGACAAACGCCTAAAGATTAGTCCAAGGTTAATGTGCCCCTGATCTTGCAGGCGGCGGCTCCAATACCAATATTCCGCCCGGGGCAGTGGGGCTTTGCCTTCACGCGAGACAACGCTAAGATGTCTATGGGGATCGACTGCAACCTGCGGTTTACAACAAATTGTCTTCAATTTGCGTTAAACTGCAAGAAAAAGTCATCTTACCGTCGTATGGGGCAACGCAGAGCGGTAACGCCTTGCGAAGAGAGACGGAGCGTCAGGATGGGTGCGAAAAACTCTAATCAACTGGAGCGTTCGGCGACGCATTTGATCCATCGCGCCGGCCAACGCGCGACGGACATTTTCCAGGCCGAGGCCCGCGACAGCGGTCTCACGCCTCGGCAATTTGCCGTGCTTATGACCATCGCCGACGAAGAGGGGCTCACTCAGACCGACCTTGTGGACCGGACCGGGATCGACAGGTCGACCCTCGCCGACATTGTGGCGAGACTGCTGGCGCGCGGGCTCATTCATCGGAAGCGCGCCAAGGAGGATGGCAGGGCCTACGCCATCAAGCTGACCTCGCAGGGCTGGAAGGGCTTGCGCGACGCCGAGCCTGGCGCCGCCGCCACGGATCTGCGGCTGCTTGCCGTTCTGCCGCCGGCCAAGCGGCAGGAGTTCCTCGACATCCTCAATACGATCGTCACCGCCATGAACAAATAGCCTGCCGCTCGTCAGCCTTGCGGTTTCTCTCCGGAAGGCTGCGACCAGCGGCAGCAGCTTCTGTTTGATGGCGTCCTCGGTGAGAGGACCCACATGGCGGTAGGCAATCTTGCCGTCGCCCGTGATCACATAGGTCTCAGGCACGCCATAGACGCCCCAGTCGATGGCGATGCGCCCCGAGCGGTCGGCGCCGACCCGGGCGAAAGGGTTGCCGTAGCGGCCGAGGAACCGCCGCGCCGCCGCCGCATCGTCCTTGTAGTTGATGCCGTAAAGGCGAACCCCGGGCTGCTCGGCAAGCTCGAGGAGCAGGGGATGCTCTTCGTGACAGGGCACGCACCACGAGGCCCACACATTGACGATGGTCGGCTCGCCCTTGGCGAGATCGGCAGTCTCGAAGCCTTGCGAACCGGTCGCCGGTGAGCCCCTCGATCGGCGGCAAGGTGAAGGGCGGCACGGGCTTGCCCACGAGCGCGGAAGGCAGCCGCGACGGGTCGCCGCTGTGGAGCGCGTACCAGAACAGCCCGGAAAGCAAGGCGAAGATCAGGAGCGGAAGGGCTAGCCCCCAGCGCTGCCAGAACGAGCGTGGCGCGGCCGCGGTCATGGCTTCGGCTTCCTCGCCCGGGGCTTCGCTTGACGCGGCTTCGGCGCGTCATCCGGCTTGGCGGAGCGCCGCCTGATGCCCTGTCGCTCGAGATCGGCGAGCAGCTGCCGCTGCCTCCGGTCGTCCTGCACGATGAACACGATGAGCGCCGCGACGGCGATGAAGGTCACGGCATAAGCCGCCCAGATGAATGCCGCGTGGGGACCGAGATCGGGCATGGGCGGCGGTGTTCGGCCTCAGGCGGAAGCGGCGCGCTCGACATGCACTCTGGCGGAGCGCCTGCACCCGGCGGCGCAAGATCTCGGCGCGCATGGCGATGAGGTGCAACAGCACGAAGAGCAGGGTGAAGCCTGCCGCCATGACGAAGAGCGGCGTGAGCAGCGACGGGTCGATGGTGGGGCCACCCATCCGGAAGATGCTCGCCGGCTGATGCAGGGTGTTCCACCACTCGACCGAGAATTTGATGATGGGCACGTTGATGAAGCCGACAATGGCGAGGATGGCGGCGGCGCGGCCGGCGCGGCCGGGCTCCTCGATCGACTGCCAAAGCGCGATCAGCCCGAGATAGAGCAGGAACAGCACGAGCATGGAGGTGAGCCGCGCGTCCCACACCCAATAGGTGCCCCACATCGGTTTGCCCCACAGCGAGCCGGTGACGAGGGCGAGGAAACAGAAGGTGGCGCCGATCGGGGCCGCGGTCTTGGCCGCGACGTCGGCAAGCGGATGGCGCCAGATGAGCGAGCCGATGCTGGCAATGGCGATCAGCGTGTAGCCGAACATGGCGAGCCACGCCGCCGGCACATGCACGAACATGATCTTGACGGTCTCGCCTTGCTGGTAGTCGGGGGCGCCACGAAGAAGGAGAGGTAGAGACCGACGCCGAGGAGCAGGAAAGTGAGCCCGGCGAGCCAGGGGATGAGGCGGTCGGCGAGCTCAAGAAATCGCGTCGGATTGGCAAGGCTCCACATGGGCTTGGGTGTAGTTGGTTTGCTGGTTGAGCGCAATTGGTCCTCCTCTGCGTCACCCCGGCGAGAGCCGGGGTCCAGCTTCTATTTGCGCTTTCGCGCGCTGGATTCCGGCTTGCGCCGGAATGACGAAATTGCTGCAAGTCACCGCATCGCATTGCGCAGCGCGGCGGCGGAGGCGATGGGGGCGAGCACGAGGCTTGCGAGGCTGAGCGCGCAGAGGATCAAGAACGGAGGCCAGGGCGAGGCAGGGCCCACGCTCGCGGCGGAGACGCAAGCCACGCCGAAAATCAGCACCGGCACGTAGAGCGGCAGCACGAGCAGCGCGAGCAGAACGCCCGATCGGCGCAAGCCCAAAGTGAGGCTTGCGCCGATGCCAGCAACGAAGCTCACCGCCGGCGTGCCTGCGAGCATGGAGAGCACGAGCAGCGGAAACGACTCGATCGGCAGATTGAGCAGAAGCCCGAGAACCGGCGCAAGCAGCGCGAGCGGAATGCCGGTGGTGACCCAATGGGCGAGGCTTTTCACCGCGGCGACAAGCTCGAGCGGCAACGGTCCCGTGGCCAACACATCGAGCGCGCCGTCCTCATAGTCGTTGTGGAAGATGCGGTCGGCGGAAAGCAGGCTCGCAAGGAGAAGCGCCACCCACAGCACGCCGGGCGCGATGCGTGAGAGAAGATTGAGGTCTGGGCCCAAGGCCGAGCGGCGTGATGGCGACCACCACGAGGTAGAAGCCGAGCGCCGTGCCGATGGTGCCGCCCTCGCGCCAAGCGAGCATCACGTCGCGGAGAAAAAGCGCGAAAGCCTCTTTCACGTGAGAGGCTCCAGCTTGAGCGCAAGCTCCTGCACAAACTTCACCTTCAGCGGGGTGTGGCTCGCCACCACGGCGATGCCGCCTTGCGCAAGATGCTGCGCGATCGCATTGTCGAGCACTTTGACCGATGCAGCATCGAGCGAGACCGACGGTTCGTCCAAGCAGCCAGATGGGGCGCTCGGCGGCGAAGAGGCGAAGAAGCGCAAGCTTGCGTTTCTGTCCCGCTGAGAGCAGGCCCGCCGGCAGCTCTTCCAGCTCGGCAAGGCCAAACATCCGATAGGGGCCCTCCACCCCCGCACCGCCGCCTCCGAGAAAGCCGGCCCAGAAGCTCACATTCTCGCTGAGCGTGAGCGCAGACTTGATGCCGTTCAGGTGCCCCACATAGTGACAAAGCTCAGGGAGCGGGACCGACCCATCCCCGCCTTCGATGCTGCCCGCCTGCAGCGGCAGGAGCCCTGCGATCAGCCGCAACAGGCTCGTCTTTGCCGGCGCCGTTCGGCCCGGTCACGAGCAGGCCATCGCCGGGCTGAAGCGCGAAGCTCAGGCCCTCGAACAGGAGCCTGCCGCCGCGCTGGCAGCTGATCCCATGGGCGGCCAGGCTGGTCTTTTTCGGCATTTGCCCGAAATTTGCGCAAGTTGGTCCGAAGCGAGCAGGCGAAGCGGGCGACCGCAAGTGCGCTCTCGCGCATTGTCTTGCCGCCGCAAGCGCCCTTATATAGGCGGGAGCGCGCCTCCAATAGTCCGGGATGCTTCCCCCTGCCCGGGTCGCTTGGCCGGCGCCTTCGCCCAAGCGATTGGCCAAGCCTTTGCATGTCGTTTGCATGTCGTCTGCCTGTCGCCAAGTTGGCGCTAAACTTCGCGCCCATGCCCGAGGAGATCCCTAGTTGACGTCGGTAGCCGAAACCTCGCTCGACAGCTTCAAATGCCGGCGAAGGCTGAAGGTCGGCAAGCGCGGCTATGACTATTTCGACCTGAAGGAAGCCGAGGCGAATGGGCTTGTCGGCATCGGCCGCTTGCCGTTTTCGCTGAAGGTGCTGCTCGAGAATCTGCTGCGCCACGAGGACGGCCGCACCGTCACCGCCGACGACATTCGCGGCATGGCGCTGTGGCTGCAAACGCGCAAGAGCGACCGCGAGATCGCCTTCCGCCCGGCGCGCGTGCTGATGCAGGACTTCACCGGCGTGCCCGCCGTGGTCGATCTTGCCGCCATGCGCGACGCCATGCAGGAGCTCGGCGGCGATCCGCGCAAGATCAATCCGCTCGTCCCCGTCGATCTCGTCATCGACCATTCGGTGATGGTCGACGCCTTCGGCAGCGCGGGCGCGTTCGGCACCAATGTCGAGAAGGAATATGAGCGGAACGGCGAGCGCTACGCAGTTCCTGCGCTGGGGCGGGGCGCCTTCGACAATTTCCGCGTGGTGCCGCCCGGCACCGGCATCTGCCACCAGGTGAACCTCGAATATCTGGCGCAGACGGTGTGGACCAAGAAAGAGAACGGCGACGCGCTCGCCTTCCCCGATACTCTGGTCGGCACCGACAGCCACACCACCATGGTGAACGGGCTTGCCGTGCTCGGCTGGGGCGTTGGCGGCATCGAGGCCGAGGCGGCGATGCTCGGCCAGCCGATCTCCATGGTGATCCCCGAGGTGATGGGCTTCCGCTTCACCGGCAAGCTCCGAGAGGGCGTGACCGCCACCGATCTCGTGCTCACCGTCACCGAGCGGCTGCGGCGCGCCGGCGTGGTCGGCAAGTTCGTGGAGTTCTTCGGCGAGGGGCCTCGACAATCTCCCGGTCGAGGATCGCGCCACCATCGCCAATATGGCGCCGGAATATGGCGCGACTTGCGGGTTCTTCCCCACCGACGACGAGACCCTTGCCTATCTCGACGCCACCGACCGCAAGGAGCAGCGCATCGCGCTGGTCGAGACCTATGCCCAGGCGCAAGGCCTGTTCCGTGACGGCGACACGCCGGACCCGGTGTTCACCGACACCATCGCGCTCAATCTTGCCGAGGTCGAGCCGTCGATCGCGGGGCCGAAGCGGCCGCAGGACCGGGTGCCGCTCGCCCGCGCGGCAAGCGCCTTTGCCGAAGCGCTCGACAAGGAATACGGCAAGGGCCACGAGGCGGGGAAGCGCGTGCCGGTGCCAGGCACGAATTTCGACCTCGGCCATGGCGACGTGGTGATCGCCGCCATCACATCCTGCACCAACACGTCAAATCCGTACGTCATGGTGGCTGCCGGCATGCTCGCCCGCAACGCGGTGAAGCGCGGGCTGCAGGTCAAGCCCTGGGTGAAGACGTCGCTGGCGCCCGGATCGCAGGTGGTCACCGACTATCTCGAAAAGGCCGGATTGCAGCACGATCTCGACACGCTCGGCTTCAATCTCGTGGGTTACGGCTGCACCACCTGCATCGGCAATTCCGGGCCGCTGCCTGAGGACATCTCCAAGACCATCCACGCCCATGGGCTCGCGGTCGCCGCCGTGCTGTCGGGAAACCGCAATTTCGAGGGCCGGGTCAATCACGATGTGCGCGCCAACTATCTCGCCTCGCCGCCGCTCGTGGTGGCTTACGCGCTCGCGGGCTCGGTCACGGTCGATCTTGCCACCGACCCGCTCGGCACCGATGCCGACGGCGAGCCTGTCTACCTCAAGCGACCTCTGGCCCTCGTCCAAGGCCGTCGCCAAGCTCGTGCGCAAGGCGGTGAAGAAGTCGATGTTCCGGCGGCGCTACGGCAATGTGTTCGAAGGCGACGAGGAATGGCAGGACATCAAGGTCACCGGCGGCCTCACCTATGGGTGGGACAAGAATTCCACCTATGTGCAGGAGCCGCCCTATTTCACCGATCTCACCCATACACCGGCGCCGGTGACCGATATCGTCAACGCCCGCATCCTCGGCCTGTTCCTCGATCTCGATCACCACCGACCACATCTCGCCGGCGGGCGCGATCGGAAAGTGACAGCCCGGCCGGGGCAATATCTCACCGCCCACGGCGTCGCCCATCGCGACTTCAACTCCTACGGCATCGCGGCGCGGCAATCACGAGGTGATGATGCGCGGCACCTTCGCCAACCATCCGCATCAAGAACATGATGGTCACGGGCGTCGAGGGCGGCATCACCGTGCATTATCCCTCCGGCGAGCATCTGCCCATCTACGACGCGGCGATGCGCTACGCGGGCGAAGGCGCGCCGCTCGTGGTCTTCGCCGGCAAGGAATATGGCACCGGCTCCTCGCGCGATTGGGCGGCAAAGGGCCCGCGGCTCCTCGGGGTGAGGGCGGTCGTCGCCGAAAGCTTCGAGCGCATTCACCGCTCGAACCTGATCGGCATGGGGATCCTGCCGCTCGGTGTTCGCGGAAGGGATGTCCTGGCAGACGCTTGGGTTGACCGGTGTCGAGACGGTGAGCCTGCAGGGCTTGAGCGAGATCAAGCCTGGCCAGTGGATCGAGGCCGATATCACCTACGGCGATGGAACGAAGCGCGCCGTCCCGTTGCTGGCGCGCATCGACACCTTCGACGAGCTCGACTATTTCCGCAACGGCGGCATTCTGCACTTCGTGTTGCGCAGCCTCGCCAAAGAGGCCGCCTAAGACCCCGCCTATTCCGCCGGTTGGAGCGACGCCGACGCCCGCATCTCGGTCCATGATTGGCCGAGAACGATCCAAGCGCCGTGGAGCGCAAGGCATGCCATGGTGGCGGCAACCACGATGTCGGGCCAGCCGGTCCCGGTGCCGAACACGCCGAGCGCCGCGAGCAGCACCGCAAGGTTGCCGAGCACATCGTTGCGCGTGCAAATCCACGCAGAGCGCATGTTCGAGTCGCCCTCGCGGAACGCCCATAGCAGCGCGAACGAAACCGCATTGGCGAGGAGTGCGGCGGTACCCACCGCGCCCATGGTGAACGGCCTGCGGCACGGTGCCGTGCCAGGCATGCCAGGCCGTGACGCCGATGACCCAAAGCCCGAAAAGGCCCATGGTCGCGCCCTTCGCGAAGGCCGCCATGGCGCGAAAGCGCAGCGCCATGCCCACGACGAGCAGGCTGATGACGTAGTTGCCGGCGTCGCCGAGAAAGTCGAGGGCATCGGCCTGAAGCGACGCCGAACCGGCAGCGAGGCCCGCTACCACTTCGACGCCGAACATGCCTGCGTTGATCGCCAGCACCGCCCACAGGACGCGACGAAATCCGTCCCGCGAATGGGTCTCATCGGTTTGGCCGCAGCAGCTCGCACTCATGCGTATTCCCGATTTGAGAAAGGTGCCAAGTTCACTACTCTCATTTGACGGCGCTCGCGGCAAATTTCCAACGAAACGCCGGCTCCGCAGTCACCGAGTTGTGACCCGCTTTGAGCCAATTTTTCCGGAAATTTCGGTCTCGCATCCGGCATTGTAGGCGCCATGAGGCGCTTTCTTCCGATCTGCGCTGGCGCCGTTGCGGGGATCGCGGCGCTGGCCCTTGCGGCGTCAGGCAGGGCCGGCGTTGTCGAGCCGGCGGCCGATGGAAGCAAGGCCGTGGTCGAGCTGTTCACGAGCCAAGGCTGCTCCTCCTGTCCGCCGGCAGATGCGCTGCTCGGGCGAGCTCGACTGAGAAGCCGGGCATCGTCGCGCTCTCCTTTTCCGTGGACTATTGGGACTATCTCGGCTGGCGCGACACGCTCGCCAGCCCGTCAAATAGCGAACGCCAGCGCAGCTATGCGCGGACGCGCGGCGACGGCAGGGTCTACACGCCGCAAGTCGTGGTCGACGGCATCATCCATGTGAACGGCGCCAACGAGGCGGCGATCGAAATGGCGATGCGGAACGCGGCCAAGCGGCTGCAAGACGACAAGGTGCCGGTCAGCATGCACGCCGATGGCGATACGCTCATCGTCGATGTCGGCGCCGCGCCGGAAGCCTCCGACAAGCGCGCCGGCACGGTATGGCTTGCCATCGCCAAGGAGGTCGAGAAGGTCGAAGTCAAGCGCGGCGAGAATCGCGGCCGCGCGCTCAGCTACCATCATCCGGTGCGCGAGCTCTCGCCGATCGGCATGTGGCACGGCGAGCCGATAACGCTGCGGCTGCCGCTCAAGGACCTCAAGGCGATGGGCGGGGATTGTCTGTTCGCGCTTCTCCAGGTGGAGGATCTCAGGGCCCATTCTCGGCGCCGCCGAGTTCGAGTACGCGGAGAAGTGACGCCGGCCAAGCGCGCCGGACGCGCAGCGTAAACCTCCCAACAGCGCAAACAAAAACGGGCCGGAGACCGACCCGTTAGACCCTTGGGAGGAACGCACTAAACAAATGAGCCAATGAAATGGCCCGGTCCGAGAGAAGACCCCGGGGGCTGGGGGCTGAGAATCCGAAGCCTCTATCTGGACCGGGCCGAGAGGCAACAGAGGATCATCATACCGGTCTTTGGGGCGTGCCAAGGGCTGAACTTAGGGCATTACTGTGATTAGTGTTTCAATTTATTACAATGCGTGTAATTTCTGGCATTTGCTTGAATTTCCGCCGATGTCGCGTCATCATGAAGGTTCCGTTACAGGAGGCGCGCATTGAGCGAAACCGAGCCCATACAGTTGCCGCTGGCCGCCGAGCGGCCGGCGGCGAATCACAGCAGACATGACGGGGTCCACCGGCGCGGCGGAATAGCCTTTAACCGCGAAGAGCTCTCCCAAATCCTGAATGTCTACGGCCGAAAGGTCGCGAGCGGCGAATGGCGTGACTACGCCATCGACATCTTGCGCGAGAAGGCCGTGTTCTCCGTGTTCAGGCGCACGACCGAAGTTCCGCTCTACCGCATCGAGAAGGCGCCGAAACTCTCCCGCCGCCAGGGCGCCTATAGCGTGGTGGCAGCCACGGGGCTGATCTTGAAACGCGGTCATGACCTCGCCCGCGTGCTTCGCGCCCTCGACAAGGGCTTGCGCCTCGTCGAGTGCTAGTCGCCGTCGCAAAAAGAAAAGGCCCCAGCCGAAGCCGGGGCCCTGACTTGTGCCCATTAGCTCTCGCTATCGGCGATCGCCGAACAGCCGCAGCAGCATCATGAACAGGTTGATGAAGTCGAGATAGAGCCTGAGCGCGCCCATCACCGCCTTGCGGCCGGCGACCGTGCCGTCGTCGCCGACGTAGTACATCTCCTTGATCTGCTGCGTGTCGTAGGCGGTGAGCCCGGCGAACACCAGCACGCCGATCACCGAGATGGCGAACTGCAGCGCCGAGCGAGGCCAGGAACAGGTTCACCAGCATCGCGATGATGATGCCGATCAGGCCCATGAACAGGAACGAGCCCCAGGCCGACGAGGTCACGCTTGCGTGGTGTAGCCGTAGAGGCTGAGCGCACCGAACGACGCGGCGGTGATGAAGAACACCCGCGCGATGCTCGCATGAGCGTAGACGAGGAAAATCGACGCGATGGACAGCCCCATCAGCGCGGCGAAGACCCAGAAGGCGATCTGGGCGCCGCTAAGGCTCATCGAATTGATGCGCGCCGAGAGGAAGAACACCATGCCGAGCGGCGCGAAGATCACCACCCATTTGAAGGCACTTGCGAAGATGAAGCTGCCGAAGCTCGTGAGCTGCAGGCCTGCGCCGGTGTCAACCACGGCAAACATAGCTAGGTCAGATAGGCGACCACGCCGGTAATCGCGACGCCGGAGGCCATGTAGTTGTAAACCCGCAGCATATAGGCGCGCGGAGCCCTGGTCGATCACGCCGGCTTCGGCGCGCCGACGGTCGTGCCTTGCGCGTATCGTCTGTCTAAGTCCGCCATTGCTGGTCCTTTCGCCCGTGTTGTTCGAGTCGCTCGTCAAATTCCAGACACTTTGAACCACAGATATGGGTGGTCCCTTACCTCTTGCGCAAGTGAGCGGAAACGCCTGTCACGCAACATTCTGCGAAACGCCCTATTCGCCCCGCAGATAGGGCGCGGCCTTGGCCGACAGCACCCGCCAGGTGGCGATGGCGCCGACCCCAGCGACCAGCGCGAGCGCCAGCATGACGGTTTCGACAGCGGCGAGCCCGGAAAAGACGAACTTCACCTCGAAGGCCCATTTGCACAGCGCCCAGGCGGTTATGGTGCCTGCGGCGAGGGCGAAGACGGCGACCGCGGTAGCCGAGCAGGGCGAATTCGAGCAACTCGGCGCGGACGATGCGGCGCGCGCGTGGCGCCGAGCGTCTTGTAGGATCACCGCCTGGTATTTGCGCCGCTGCTGGCCGGCGGCCACGGCGCCGGTGAGCACCAGCGGCGCCGATCAGCAAGCGTCACGCCTGCCGGTCAGCGCCGATCGCCGTCATCACCTTCTGCAGCAGATCCTTGGCCGCCTCGACGATGTCGCCGACCTTGATCGCCGTGACCAGCGGGAAGCGGTCGGCAGCGCCTGGCACGAGCTTTGCTTCGCGCGCTGAGTCGGTGCCCTTCGGATATTCGAGCGTGACGAGCACGCGGTGCGGCGCGCCTGGCTAGCGTGTTCGGCGAGAACACCATGACGAAGTTGATGGCGAGCGACTCCCAGTCGATCTTGCGGCAAATTGGCGATGCGCGCCTCGACATTGCGGCCGAGCACATTGACGGTGATGGTGTCGCCGATCTTCAGCCCGAGCCCTCGGCCGAAGCTCGCGCGTCGAAGGAGACAAGCGGCGGCCCGCTGTAGCCAGGCTGCCACCAGCTCGCCCTCGACGATGGTCGAGCCTCGCGGAACCGTGTCGGCATAAGTGAGGCCGCGGTCGCCGGCGAGCACCCAGCGGCTGTCGGGAGCGGCCTCGACCTTCTCGACCGGCACGCCGTTGATGGCCATGATGCGGCCGCGCAGCATGGGCGCGTCGGCGAGCTTGGCGTCGGGCTCGACGGCCTGCACCGTGTCGCTGGAAGGCCGCAAGATCGTTGAGCGTCGACGTCGAGGAAGTAATAGCCAGGAGCGTCGATCTCGATGTTGCTCCTCGAACTCGCCGAGCAGCGAGCGGTCGATCAGCGCGATGGCGACGAGCAAGCCCGAGCCCGAGACCGAGCGAGACTGGCGACCTGGCGCGGCGATCGAGCCTGGTCCGGCGATGCTCGGCGAGCGCGAGCGCCGAGGCGACGGGGCTTGGCGCGGCGGAATCGTGCCGCGTAGCGTCTGCAGCAGCCGAGCCGAAGCCGGTGAGCAGCAAGACGAAGCCGGCGACGATGCCGGCGGAGATCGAGGCGGTGATGATGCGCTCCTCGGAGGCCGCGATGGCGAGCGCGAACAGCGCCAAGTCCGCTCGCGCCGCCGTGACGATGAAGCCAAGCGGCGGCCGTTCGCTCGCTCGTCGGTGAGATGGGAGCGCATCAGCACTGCGGGCGGCACGACGCTTCGGCGCGGCCCAAGCGGCCAGAGCACGAAGAGCAGCCATGGTGAGGAGGCCGGCGAGCGGCCGCGGTCAGAGCGGCAGCGGATGCGGCTCGACGGCAAGCGCGATGGGCAGCGCGTCGGCATAAAGTCGCCGACGAGCAGCGCAGGGGTGAGCGCGCCGAGCACGAGCCCGATGGCGATGCCGACGACCGGCGAGCATCAGCGCCTGGATGGAGATAGACGGCGAGCACGAGCCGGCTCGTGGCGCCCGAGACGTCTTGAAGGTGGCGATGATCTCCGCGCTTCTTCGCCATGTAGCTGCCGGATGGCGTTGCCGACGCCGATGCCGCCAAGCAGCAGCGCGGTCAGCCCGACGAAGCTGACGAACTGGGTGAAGCGGTCGACGTCGCGGCGGATGCGACGGGCGCGGGATCGGTCCAATCGCGTGATGGCAAAGCCGCTTTGCGGGAACTTGGCTTCGATGGTGAACCGCGCGGTGTTGAGCTCCGTCTGGTCGTTGCGCGCGCTCGCTCGGGAAGCTTCAAGCGATAGATCCAGCGGATCAGGCTCCCAGGCTGGATCAGCCCGGTGCGGTCGAGCGTGTCGAGCGACATCAGCACCCGCGGCCCATAGGCGAGGCGGTCGGCAAGCCGGTCAGGCTGGGTGCCGAGGATGCCGCCGATGGTCACGGTGGCATCGCCGATGGAGAGCGGTGCTGCCGATCTCGACGCCGAGGCGCTCGAGCAGCGAGCGCTCGGCCACGCATGACGCCGGTTAGCGCCAGATCGGGACCCGCGTCGTTCGGCTCGGTGACGACGACCTCGCCGTAGAGCGGATAGGCGCCGTCGACGGCCTTCACCTCGATCAGCGCGCTCTTGCCTCCGCGGATCCGCGCCATGGCGCGCAAGCTCGCCGATCTCGCTGACCTGGCCTGCGCCATCGAGCGCCGCGCGCTCCTCGGCGCTGGCCTGGCCGGTGCGATCGCGCTCGAAGGAGAGATCGCCGCCGACGAGCAGGCGGCCCTGGCGCGCAAGCGGCCTGCATCGAACGACGCGCGCGCAGCGAGCCGATGGCGGCAACGGCCGCGACGCCGAGCGCGATGCACAGCACGAAGACGGTGAGCCCGCCGGCGCCGGCGCGGAGCTCGCGCAGCGCGATGGCGAAGCGCGAGCGGCAGCGCTCAGCCCGTGCCGGCGCGGGCGTGGCGAGTCGGCGAGCGGTCACGACGCGCGCGGCCCGGCGCTTGGCGCGCCGCGCGCGTCACCCGGCCATCGGCGAGGCTCACGATGCGGTCGCAGCGCTTGGCGAGCGTCCGGTCATGGGTGATGAGCAGCAGGCGTCGCGCCGGTCGCGCTCCTTCAGCGCGAACAGAAGGTCCATGACCTCGCGCGCCGGTGGTCTCGTCGAGATTGCCGGGTCGGCTCGTCGGCGAGGATGAGGGAGGGCTTGGGCGCGAGCGCTCGGGCGATGGCCACGCGCTGCTGCTCGCCGCCGGAGAGCTGGCCGGGGAAATGCGTCTCGCGATGCGAGAGGCCGACCTCGGCAGAGCGCGCGCGCGCGGCATCGAACGCATCGTCGCGGTCGAGGAACTCGAGCGGCAGCGCCACGTTCTCGATGCGCCGTCATGGTGGGCACGAGGTGGAAGGATTGAAACACGATGCCGATATTGGCGGCGCGGAGGCGCGCGAGACCGTCCTCGTTGAGCGTCGCTGAAATCGGCGCCGAGCACGGTGACGCGGCCTTCGAGTCGCCCGCTCGAGACCCGGCAATCACCATGAGCAGCGTGGATTTGCCCGAGCCCGAGCGGCCGACCACGGCAATCGATCTCGCCGGCCGCCACGTTCATGTCCAATCCGCGCAATATGGCGACGGGACCGGCGCGGGAGGGAAGCGTGACATGCACGTCTTCGAGCCGGATGGCGGCGGCAGAGGATTGTTTCAGAGTTTGATCCATGGAACCGGGTCGCGCTCCTGACATGGCACGGCAGGCGTGTAATAAAGAAGAGCAAAGAGGTCAAAAGATGAAGCGAGGCGCACTTGCTTCCGCCGCTGTTGCCGCAGGGATGCTGCGTTGCCGCGTCGGGGCTGTCCAGCAAGTCAGGCAGCGGCGCGCGCACGCTGGTGATCGTCGCCTTCGGCGACAGTCTGACCGCCGGGCTGGGCCTGCCGGAAAGGATTCCTTCCCGGCCCAGCTCGAGGCGGGCGCTCAAGGCACGCGGCCAGGAGGTGAAGGTGGTCAATGCCGGCGTTTCCGGGCGACACGGCGGCGGCGGGGCTAGCGAGGCTCGATTGGGCCATGCCTGACGATGCGAGCGCCGTGATCGTCGAGCTCGGCGCCAACGACGCACTTCAGGGGCTCGATCCGGCAGGCGACCAAGGCGACGCTCGAGAAGATCATCACCGAGCTGAAGGCGCGCGGGCTGCCCATCCTGCTCGCCAGGCATGGAGGCGCCGCGCAATATGGGCAAGGACTATGTGGACCAGTTCCGGGCGCTCTATGCCGACCTCGCCACAGCGCTACGACCTCATCCTCTATCCCTTCTTCCTCGACGGCGTGGCGCTCGACGACAAATACACGCTCGGCGACGGGCATTCATCCCAACGCTGAAGGGGTGGCGCGCATTGTCGACGGCATCCTGCCCAAGGTCGAGGAACTGCTCGCTCCAAGGCAAAGCCCAAGCCTTGATTTAAGACAGCGAGCGCGTCACGAATTCGTCTCAAGACTTTGCAAGGAGAGGTCGCATGACCATACCTGCCGGCGCAAGCCCCGAGTCCCTCCGCAGAGGGTCATGTCGCAGCTCTTGTTCGCGCAAGCAGCTGCACGGCGTCGCTGTCGGCGCTGGCGCGGCTTGGCGTCGCCGATCACATGGATGATACGGCAATATCCGCCGAGGAGCTTGCCGCGACGCGTGCGGCGCCCATGCGCCGTCGCTCTACCGCGTCATGCGCATGCTGGCAGGCTTCGGCGTGTTCACGCGAGGAACCGGGCGGCAAGATTCGCTCTGACCCCGCTCGGCGCGCTGCTCAAGACCGACGTGCCGGGATCCATGCGCTACATGGCGATGATGCTCGGCGACGAGCCGTCGATGCGCGCCTATGTCCATATGGCTGACTGCATCCGCACCGGCGGCGACGGCCATCACGCTGGCCTACGGCAAGCCGATCTTCGATCTGTTCGCCGAGCGCCCCGAGCAGGCTGAGACCTTCCAGCGGGCGATGACGCGGCGGCTCGGCCATCGCGGCGCAATCGATCCTCGCGTCTTACGATTTCTCTGGCATCGAGCGCCTCGCCGATCTTGGCGGAGGGCACGGGCTCCGCTCGCCTCGGTCCTGCAGAAATACCCTGGAATGCAGGGCGTGCTGTTCGATCTTCCCGAGGTGGTCGCTGGCGTGCCGCCGATCGCCTTGAGTCTTGCGGCGTCGCTTGCGCGTCGGAGGCTGGAGCTTCTTCGAGCGCGTGCCGCGAGGCTGCGACGCCTACATGATGAAGCACATCATCCACGATTGGGGCGATGAGCATTGCCGCACCATCCTCGCGGCTCGATCCGCGCAGCAGTTGCCTCCGCATGGCCGCGTGCTTGTCTGCGAGCAGGTCATGCCTGAGGAGCCTGGCCCGGCGCCGGCGAAGATGCTCGATATCGAGATGCTGGTGATGACCGTCGGCGGCAAGGAGCGCACGCCGCGCGAGTTCGCCGAGCTGTTCATCTCCGCCGGCCTCAAGCTCGGCCGCATCGTGACGACGCCGACGCCGACCTGCATTGTCGGAGGCACTCCCCAACTGATGAGACGGCAGTCACCCAAAGACGCTGTCCTCGTCACTGGCCGGACTTGTTCCGGCCATCCACGTGAGTTCGTCATTCCGGCGCAAGCTCGGAATCCAGTCGCCGCCGAAGGCGCCAAGAAAAACTGGACCCCGGCTTTCGCCGAGGTGACGCCGTTTGAAGCGCCAACGGTGACTAGCTCCACTGCCTGGCGAAGGCCAGGATGAAGCACGCCGCCGCGGCAAGCGATGCTGCGGTGCGCTCATGGTTCCACGCCGTCCACACCGAGAGATAGTGCGTCCACACCGCCTTGCCCTCGGCGCTCTCTGGTTTCACGGCGGCGAGCCTGTTGTTGAGCGGCACGTTGCAGATCATGGTCACGAGAATGGAGCCTAAGAGGTAGAGCTGGCTCCCGGCGAGCAAGTAGAAGGCGCCAGGCTCGGCCCAGTTGATGAGGGCTGCGACGGCGAGCACAAGAGAGAGCACGGCCGTTCCGAAGAAGGTTCCCAGAAACAGCGGATTCAGCACGGCGACGTTGACCGATTGCATGGCGGAGACGCCTGATGCCGGCGAGATGCGGCCAAGCGCCGCCATGACGCATGACGAGAAGGCGAGAAAGAAGCCGGCGATGAGGCCCGAGCCGAGCGCGGCGAGAAACGTCAAGGCTAACATTAGGGATCCCATCCGCTTTCCTCGCTCCAGGTGCAGCCCGCGGCTCGACCGGAGACTTGGTTCAACCCACCCTCGACGTCTTCCAGAGGCCGAAGCGGTTCGCCACATGGCGCATTGAGGGACGCGGGGCCTCGTAGATCCAGGCGGCGCGGGATAGCGCTTCTCGTCGATCACCACATCGTAGAACTGAACGCCGTGCGGACAGGCGTGGTCAGACCCGTCTTCGCCGCCTTCTCAAGCCATTCCATGCGCACCACGGAGATCGGGAAGTAGCGATAGCCGCCCTCCGCCACGATGTCGTCGCTCTGCGCGATCACGCGATCCTTCAGCGTTGCTTTCATGCTGGCCTCCTATTGGCCCCAGGACACGTTGGTGCAGCGGACGCCCTTGGTCTTGGTCGAGTGTGATCTTGCCGGTGTCGAGCGCAATCTCCCAGGCGCGCCGGACCTCGGCTCCACCATTCCTTGCTCTCGGGCCCCTTCGCCTCGCCGATGAAGCGAAGCGTCTCGTCCTTGCCTTGCACGCAGGAGATGGTGAACTCCACGCCGGCCTGCGGCGGCGGCACGATCAGCGCGTCAGCCACCTCGTAATTTGCCGGCGTGTCTTTCGCCTCCTTGGCGAGCTGGCGGCTGGTGAGCACCAGATAGGTCCCGTCCTCGCGCTGATATTGGTGGATGTAGATCGGCGCGGCGATCAGGCCGCCGCCGAGATCGGTCCAGCCTTCGACGTCGAGATCGCCGTCATAATTCTTGCCGATGTAGCTCGCGGCGAAGGCGGTGTCGGCGTTCTCCTCCTCGCTCGGAGCCTTTGGCTCGGCGCAGGCGAAAAGCGGGACAAAAGCGAGGCGCGATGCCAAGCAGGGCGGCGGGAGCGAGGCGGGAAAGACTGAGGCTTCATGGCGGCGTCCAGTGAAAGCGCCGGGATTTAGGGGTCGCGGCAATCTCAAGTCTATTCACAATCATGGCAAAAGCGGCACTGCGTCTGCTCTGCCCTTCGCGCGGCACCGCGGCGATGCTAAATATCAGCCACCCGAGCGAGCTTGCCGAGGGCCGCTTCTGGCAAACGGAAAGGCGAAACTGGCCATGTTTCGTATCGTCGCCGCAGCTCTCATCCTACTCGTCTCGGCGTGGTCGCCGGCGTCGGCGGCCGCCAAGCGCGTCGGCGCTCGTCATCGGCATGAGCGAGTATCAGCATCTGTCCAAGCTGCCCAATCCGGTGCCGGACGCCAAGGCCATCGCCGCGGAGTTCAAGAGCCACGGCTTCGAGGTGTCGGAATATTACAATCTCGACCGTGCCGGTCTGCTCGACGCCTTGGAGAGATCTGAACGGGACGCGACTGGAGCCGAGGTCGCGCTGGTCTACTACGCCGGGCCACGGCATGTCGGTGCCAGGCAAGAACCTGATCGCGCCGACCGGATATGGAGATCGCATGCGAAGACAAGACCACGATCCGTTCGGTCGACCTTCAGCAGCTGTATAAGGCGGCCGGGCCGGTGCCGCAGCAGATCGTGATGCTCGACGCCTGCCGCAACGATCCGTTTCCGCAATGCCCGACGCGCGGCGCAGGTCAAGGCAGCGGCTTTCGCGGCCTCTCTCTGCTCGGCGAGGCGGACCGCACGGCGGTCACCGCCAATGCGACAGGGTCGAGGCCAGCCTCGCGGCGGACGGCGACCCGGGCGCGCATTCGCCCTTTGCGACCGCCCTACTCAGAAATTTCAGCGAGAATCCACGCCTCTATTTCGGCGATTTGCTGAACAAGACCGCCACTGAGGTGAAACTCGCAACCGCACCCAAACCCCGGAAGACAAGGGAGAAGACGTTGCAGCGTCGACAAGCCCGGCCATCACTCAATCCTAAAGTCTGCCACCCTCAGTTCGGAGGTGAGGTTGCCGACCACGAGGCCACCGCCGCCACTCCAGCCGCCACCACCACCACCGCCCGCCGCCGCCATGATGCCTACCACCGCCCATGCTGCCAGCAAGAGCCGGTGTCGGGCTGGTGGGGCCTACGATGAGTGAGCAGCCCCGAGGCCGCTCGACTGAGACAATCTTTTTCCAGGAAAGAAATGTAGGTCGCATGGCTTCACTCCACGGGCTCGGCACGCGGGGACCATAGCACGCCCGGTTGTTGTCGCCCGTGAATTTCTTGACAATTAAGACAGGTCAGCAAATGCGGGAGAGACGCGGCGGAAAGGAAACGCCAAAGATGCCGGACTCCATGAAGGGACGATTGATTCTGCTTGGTTTCTGGCTGCTGGCGGCGGGGGAACCTCACGCTCGGCACCCCTTTCCGCGCCGCAGAGCCTGATGGCCTCGCCGCGCTGCAGGAGACGGCAGAGGCGGACGATCTCCTCGATCGGATGATCGGCCAGACCATCATGGTGGGCTTCACCGGGGAAGGTGAGCGTGATCCCGGCGTCAGGGCCGTGCGCGACGAGATCGCCAAAGGCTTGATCGGCGGCGTGGTGCTCTACCCTGAGCAATATCCGCTCGGCCCGGCAGCTCCGCCTCCTCACCGCCTATCTCTCGCCAACGCCAATTCCGAGCTCGTGCCGTTCATCGCCGTGGATCAGGAGGGCGGGCGCGTGCAGCGGCTGACGCCGTGGACCGGCCACACGCACTACCCGTCGGCGCAGAAGATGGGGCGCGATGCGACGCTTGACGCCGGAGGCTGCGCGCAGCATCTACGCCGAGATGGCGAAGGAGCTCGCCGGGCTCGGGCATCAATGTCAATTTCGGCCCCGTGGTCGATCTCAGCGTCAATCCTGGAACGCGGTGATCGCCCGCCGCAAGCGGAGCTTCGGCGCCGATCCCGACACTGTGACGTCGCTCGCCCGCTCCTTCATCGCCGCGCATCGCGAGGCGAACGTGGTCACGGTGGCCAAGCATTTCCAGGGCACGGCTCGAGCTGGAGCGACAGCCACAAGACGCTTCCGGATATTTCGCGAAGCTGGCGTGAAAGCGAGCTTCAGCCTTATCGTGACCCTCTGCGCATGACGGGTCTGCTCGACATGGTCATGGTCGGGCATCTCTATCATCCGCGCTTCAGCGACGGGGAGAAGCTCCCGGCCTCGCTGTCGGCCAATGCGGTGCATGCGCTCCGCGCCGACGGTTACATCGGCTATCACGGCGTGGTGGTGAGCGACGACGATGGAGATGGGCGCGGTGCGCGACCGCTATGGACTGGAGGACCGCGTGATCAGAGCGCTCAATGCGGGCGTCGATCTCCTCGTCTTCTCCAACGTCAAGTCGCGGGACACCGAGCTTGGCGCCAAGGTCCACGCCATCATCGCCAAAGCGGTGCGCGATGGCCGCATCCCGCGCGCGAAGATCGAAGCCGCCTATGAGCGGATTAGCCGTGCTAAAGCACCGGCTGATGGCGCACGACCTTGCGGGGAAGGGGTGACCTTGCTTCATCCTCGTCATTCCGGCGCAAGCCGGAATCCAGCGCGCGGAACGCGCAAGTGCAAAGACTGGATACCGGCTTTCGCCGGTATGACGAGCAAGAGGCAAACTCAGTGATAGGCGTCGTGCTCGGTCGCGTCCCAGAACACGTAATAGGAATAGGCGGTGTAGCCCAGGATGATGGGCAGGATCGGGATCAGCGCCATAGAGCATGAAGAGCTGCGACTCAGGCGCGGCCGCCGCCTGCCACAGCGTGATCGACGGCGGGATGATGTAGGGGAACAGGCTCACCGCAAGCCCCGTGTAGCAGAGCAGGAAGATCACCGCGGCGAGGAGGAATGGTGCATAGCGCATTCGCCGCTTCGAGTGACAGCCACAGCGCCCCGAAGGCCGCCGCAGTGGCGAGCGGCACTGGGCTAAACATCACCATATTGGCAGGCGTGAACCAGCGCCTGGCGATCTCGGGATGGAGAGAGGCGTCCAGATGCTGAAAATGAGGATGAAGACCGCGACCGCGATCAGCGCGTAGCGGGCGACGCCGTAAGCCCAGTCGCGCAACGCCTCGTCGCCCTTCATGATCAGCCAGCCCGCCGATAGGAGCACATAGCCGGCGAGCACGGCGAGCGCGGTGACCAGCGCGAAAGGAGTGAGCCAGTCGAAGGCGCCGCCGGCATATTTGTTGTTCACCACGTTGAAGCCTTGCACGAAGGCGCCGATGATCAGCCCCTGCATCAGCGCGGCTAGGATCGAGCCCGCGGCGAAGGCGAGGTCCCAGGTCCAGCGATAGTTCGTCGGACTTGAAGCGGAACTCGAAGGCGACGCCGCGCAGGATCAACCCGATCAGCATGAGGATGATGGGGAGGTAAAGCGCGGGCAGCATCACCGAATAAGCGAGCGGGAAGGCGGCGGCGAGCAGCCGCCGCCGCCGTCACACAGGCCAGGTCGTCGTTGCCGTCCCAGAAGGGCGCCACCGAGTTCATCATGGCGTCGCGGTCCTGATCTGTCGGGGCGATCGGGAACAGCACGCCGAGCCCAAGGTCGTAGCCGCCGAGCAGAACGTAGAGGAACACGGCAAGCGCAAGGATCGCGCCCCAGACCAGCGGCAAGATGATGGGGAGGACGTCTGGGGTCATGGGCTGCCTGCTGCTGCCATGGGCCGATGCGAATGATCGGCTTCCTCTTCCTGGGGGACCGGAGGCATCTCGTCGGGCCCGCGGCTCACGAGCTTGGCCATGTAATAGAGGCCTGCGCCGAACACGACGCCGTAGACCAGGCACGAAAAGGATGATCGAGGTGAGCACGCTGCCGCCGGGCACCGGCGACACCGCGTCCGCCGTGCGCAGGATACCATAGACCGCGTCCAGGGCTGGCGGCCGACCTCGGCGGTGAACCAGCCGGCGAGCACGGCGAGAAAGCCGAGCGGCGAGACCCAGACCAGAGTGCGCAGGAACCAGCGGCTGGTATGGAGCCGTCCGGTCAGCCACAGCACCGAGCCGACGATGCTCAACGGCGATCATGATCAGCCCGATGCCGACCATGATGCGGAAGGAGAAGAACGGGATGATCGGGTTCGGCCGGTCCTCCGGCGGGAAGGATTTGAGGCCGCGACCTCGCCGTTCCAATCGTGGGTGAGGATCAGGCTGCCGAGCTTCGGCACGGCGAGCTCGAAATGGTTGGTCTCGGCCTTTAGGATCAGGCAGCGCGAACAGGATGAGCGGCACCTCGCGCCCGGTCTCCCAATGCGCTTCGAGCGCACGCAACCTTGGCCGGCTGGTACTGCGAAGCTGTTCAGCCCGTGCAGGTCGCCGAGGACGACCTGCAACGGCGCGAGCCACACAAGCAGGCTCAAGCCCATGCCGAGCATGATGCGCCCATGCGGCGACGCTCCGCCCGCGCAAGATGTACCAGGCGCCGATGCCGGCGACGATGAAGGCCGTGGTGAGATAGGCTGCGGCCACCATGTGGGCGAAGCGGTAGGGAAGGAGGGATTGAAGATGACCTGCCACCAATCGGCGACATGCAGCACGCCGTCGGGACCGGCGGTGTAGCCTGCAGGCGTCTGCATCCAGCTATTCGCCGACAGGATCCAGAAGGCGGAGATCAGCGTGCCGAGCGCCACCATGGCGGTGGCGAAGAGATGCACCGCCTTCGGCACGCGCTCGCGGCCGAACAGCATGATGCCGAGAAAGCCTGCCTCGAGGAAGAAGGCGGTGAGCACCTCGTAGGACATCAGCGGTCCGATGACGTTGCCGCCGAGCCGCGACAACTCGCTCCAATTGGTGCCGAACTCGATAGGAGAGCACCACGCCGGACACGACGCCCATGCCGAACGACACGGCGAAGATCTTGGTCCAGTGCCGGGCGATGTCGGCATAGATGGCCTTCCCGGTCCGGCAGCCACAGGATCTCGAGCACGAGCAGCCAGGCGGCGAGCCCGATGGTGAAGGACGGAAACAGGATGTGGAACGAGATGGTGAAGGCGAACTGGATGCGCGAGAGCAGTAGGGGATCGAGCTCTGGCATCTGTGTTCCGTGCCTTTTGCGGCTTTCAGGCGGACCGCCTCAAATGCGACCTGCATCCTTCATTGATAGCTTAACGCTACAGATACGTGACGGAAAGTTGCGGTTAGGTGGCGGGATCGTTGCAAAGGTGGCCAAGGCACGCGCGCGCCAAGGCTATTCGCTTTGGTTCAGCGCCGAGTGCAAGCGCGGTCTCGTGGTGAGCATGCGATCCTCGCCAAAGCAGCAGAACACAACGCGCCTGATGGATGGCTCGTTGCGCAAACTGTCGAGCCAGTGGCGACGGCGATGCGGGCGGGCACGGGAGGCGGAAAGCCATAGGCGCCGGTGGAAATGGCAGGGAAGGCGATCGAGGTGAGGTCGTGCGCTGAGCGCAAGGTCGAGGCTGTTCGCATAGCAAAGCGCGAGCAGGCGATCCCCGTCGCGCCTGCCACCGCCCCAGACCGGGCCGACAGTGTGGATCACGTAGCGGGCGGGGAGCCCGAAGCCGGGCGTGATCTTCGCCTCTCCGGTCTCGCAGCCGTTAAGCTTGGCGCAGGCTGCACGCAACTTCAGGTCCGGCGGCGCGATGGATGAGCGCCGTCCGACGCCGCCGCCACCGAGCAAGGTCTTGTTTGCGGCGTTGACGACAGCATCGACGTCGAGCCTGGTGATGTCGCCTTCGACAATGGCGATGCGGTCCGGCATGATCCCATTGGAGACGCCGGGAGCGTCCGGATCAAGTCCCCGCTGCTTGGCGTGCGCGGATGAAACCGCCTCGCGGAGACCGAGAGCCGAAAGCCCAGAAATGGAGGCGTTGCTAGGCGGCGTTGGCGGCGATGCGCTGGAAATGCGCTTCGGTCAGGTCGCCCTCGACATGCGCCCGCTCCTCCGGGGTCTCGGCCAGGAGGTGGATATGCACCTCGTTGGCGCCGAGCTTCGCGCCCTGATGGCGGAGATGGGCAAGATTGAGCGAGATCGCGTCGTCCTTGGTCTGGCCGAAGGCGAGCGGCGTCCTTGAGCCGTCGTCCTGACGGCGGACCAGGATGTAGTTGGCACTGGGGCAGCGCAGGGCACCCGATCAGGGTGTAGACGCTGTGCAAATAGCGGCGGCCCGAGGCCCCACGCCAATAGTGGAAGGCCTGGTCGAAGCAGGCTTCGGCGCAGACAAGGGCTGGCTCGTCGGCCGGGCCCCAAGGGGTCGTGTCGGTAACATCCTGGTGCATCAACATGGTCCCGTTCCCGCCCTTAACCCTCTCCCTCGAACTGTCGTCAGATGGGTTTTCCGATGACGAATTCAAGACCTGGCCGGCGGCGATTCTGTAAGAACAAACCTAGAACACCACCTCGGCTCGTTCAAGTTAATGAAGGGTTAACAGGCTAAGCGCGGGCGAGTTCCGGGGCCCCGGCTTCCACAAGTAAACGGCCGGAAGCCCCCTCGATGGCCTCTCGAAGCCGGCGCAGGAACTCGTCCCTGGGAAGACCTGGGGAGATGGGCGGAAGAATTTCCACGACGATGGTGCCGGGGCGGCGAATCACGCTCCGCCGCGGCCAGAACAGGCCTGAATTGAGGGCGACCGGCAGGCAAGGCACGCCAAGGGCATCGTAGAGCAGCATGATGCCGGTCTTGTAGTCAGGCGGAGCGCCTGGCGGCCGCCGCGTGCCTTCAGGGAAGATGATGATCTCGCGCCCGTCATCGATGCGCTTCTTCGCTTCGCGCAGCATGCGGCGAAGCGCGCTCGGCCCCTTGTCGCGGTCGACGGGAATCATCTCGAACTTGCGCGAGAACCAGCCGTGGAACGGGATGAAGAACAGCTCGCGCTTCATCAGCAGCGCAGGGTCGCGGAAGATCGGGATCAGCGCGAAGGTCTCCCAGGCCGATTGGTGCTTGGAGGCGACGAGGCAGGGGCCTTGCGGAATGTTCTCGCGCCCGCGCACTTCGATCGTCGTGCCGACGATGGTGCGCAGCAGCCAAAGCTCGAAGCGGGCATGCACCTTGAGCGCCGCCATCGCCCAGCCTCGCGGCGCGAACAATAACGGGCTGCCGATCACCACGAACAGCGTGGTGGTCACGTAGAAGAGCACGTTGAACAGGAGCGAGCGCGCCATGAAGGGGCCGGCCGTCACGGTTCTGTTGGGTCCTCGACCGCGACCGTCGTCTTGCCGGTGATCAATTTGCTCACAAGTTGGGTGGCGCCGAGCCGCGCCAGCGCCGGCAGATATTTCAGATATTCGGAGATCAGCAATCTGGTGGTGCCGGGATAGGTCCACCAGCGGTCGAGATGCACATTGTTGTCCACGACCGAATAGGGGATCAAGGTCACGCCGGGCATGACGCGGCCAAGCTCGGCCAGCGCGCGCGGCATGTGATAGTTCGACGTCACCACGATGATCGACGTGTAGTGATGCGCGCCACCCACTGGCTGGTCTCGGTGGCATTGTCGATGGTGTTGCGCGCTTCCTTGTCGATATCGACGCAACAGGAGAAAAGCTGGTCGCCTTGGCTCGCGAGCTGCTTCAGCTCCTCGGTCGAGGTGGTGCGGTTGACGCCGGTGATCAACAGGCGCTTCGCCTTCTGCTGGGTCAACAGCTTCATCGCCTCGTCGATGCGGGCGACGCCGCCGGTCAAGACGGCAATGCCGTCGGCGGTGCGAGGTTCAGGCTGGCTGCGCTCGATGCCGCCGGTGAAGATGAAGAAGCCGATGACGAGCAGAACGACGGCGAGCATCACCAGATCGAAGATCAGGCGAAGGCTAGCGACTAAAAGGTCGAATGCGCTTGAAGATTTCGGCTCGACGTGCGTCACCGCTTACTCCCGCCCTGCCACGCGCGGCGCAAGAATAGGCTTAATCGGATCGATAGGAAATCGGCTTGGCAGCGCTCAACGATGTCCGATTTCCTGCACTCAGGCGTAGGACTTGAGCACGCGGATGACGCCGAGCCGCGAGGTGATCATGCAGAGGCAGGCGATGACGAAAACCACCAGCATGCAGAGCAGATAGCCCTTGAGATCGAGCTCGCCAGAGCCGACGAGCCGGCTCATTTCGGTGGCGGTGGCGGGCTCGCCGCCGAGCAGGTGCATGACCACCGGCAGCAGCAGAAACACGAGCGCCGCGCTCGACCGCGCCGACGAGGCCGGCGCGGACGCCGAGCCCGACGAAATGGCGCTCGAACTCGCGGCTGATGAAACGCTCGTTGGCGCCAACGAAATGCAGCACCTCGATGATCTCGCGGTTCGACGCCATGGCGCTGCGGGTGGCCGAGACGATGACGGCGACGGTCGCGGCGGCGACGAGAGAGCGAGCACGGCAAAGCCGCCGAGCGCGGCCGACCTCGTCAGGGTGCGGATCTCCGCCCGCCAGCGGCGGTGGTCGTCAAGGGTGACGCCCTCGAAGTTCTGCGACAGCGCCGCGCTGATCGCCTTGATGTCAGGCGGGTTGGAGCGGTCGATCTCGACCGCGATCAGGCGGGGATGGGCAGCGCCGACAGGGCCTCGCTATGGCCGAGCCAAGGCTCGAGCAGCTTGGCGGAATCTTCGGCGGTCAGCGGTTTCACCCGGGTGACGCCGGCTTGCTTGGCGAGAAACAGGAGACGAGGGTCATCTTCTTCTCGATGTCGGCGGTGTTCACCGGATCGAGCTCGACGGTGATCTCGCTCGAAATGTCTTTCACCCAGGCTTCGGCGGATTGATTGACCATGTACACCGCGCCGGCGGTGAGGCAGGCGAGGAACGACATGATGGCGATCACCACGGTTAGCGCGTTGCCGGCGATCGAGGCCGAGGGCACGATCTGCGCCGTCTTCGGCTGAAAGCGCGCCGGCAGAATCCCGGCAAAGAGATTGCGCCACGGATAGTCGCGGATGTCGGCGATGAGTTGCACGGCGGTCAACGGATCTCCAGATGGCCTTCGTAGAGCACGAGGCGCGGGGCGTCGAGCTGATCCATCAGCCCGTAGTCGTGGGTGGCGATGATCACCGAGGTGCCGAGGCGATTGAGCTCGACGAACAGCCGCAACAGGCGATCGGCGATCATCGGATCGACGTTGCCGGTGGGCTCGTCGGCGAGCAGAGAGCTCAGGCCGCCCGATCACGGCGCGAGCGATGGCCGCCCTCTGCTTCTCGCCGCCGGAGAGAATCTCCGGGTAAGCGTCGATGCGGTCGCCGAGCCCGACCCAGCGCAACAGGTCGGTCACGTCCTCGCGATAGTCTGACTCCTTCTTGCCCATCACCCGCAAGGGCAGCGCCACGTTCTCCCAGGTGGTGAGATGTTCGAGCAGGCGGAAGTCCTGAAACACGATGCCGATGCGGCGGCGAAGCTCGGCCCTGCCGGCGGAGGAAAGATCGGACACGTTCTCGCCGAAAACGAAGATCAAGCCTCGGGTCGGGCGCAGCGACATGAACAGGAGGCGCAACAGCGTGGTCTTGCCCGCGCCGGACGGCCCGGTGAGGAAGTGAAAGGACCCCGGAACCACATGAAAGGTGACGTCGCGCAGGATCTCTGGGCCACTGCCGTAGCGCAGCCCGACATTTTCAAAGCGGATCACGCGATCGCCCTCGATCCTCTTAACATTCGGCCCAACTTGCGTCTTTATGCTGAACTCGCTGTCCGGTATCAATGGATTTGGGCAAGGGCGTGGGCCGGTGCGCGAGACCGCAGAAACCGGCCGGTGGTGGTTCTGAACGATGACGGTCATTATCTGTCCAGCTTGCAATACCCGCTTTGAGACCGCTGCGGTCATTCCGTCCACGGGCCGCAAGGTGCGCTGCTCCAAATGCGGCAATGTCTGGCAGGCGATGGCGGTGATCGAGCCGGCCAAGCCTGCCGTCGTTTCGGCGCCGACACCTCCCCGGTCCAGCCGCGGCCGGCGCCGATGCCGCCGCGGCGCGCTCAGAACCCCGTCCGGAGGCGGCGCCGCGTCAACCGCCGCCGGAGCCTCGTCCCGGTTCGACGGGATTGGGCAACGCCATGGGTCGCTTTCCCAGTCAGCAGGGTCTTGCGCCGAAGCCGACCAACGGCCTGCGTCCGATCGACCGGCCGCCTCCGCCGGCGAAGCCCGCGGGACCGCTGTTCAGCACCGACGACGAGATGCAGCCCGATATGCGCGGCGACGGTTCCGAATTGACCGCCGGCATGGGAGCGAATTCGCGCGCGGGAGCTGCAGGCTGAGGATCTCGGCGGCTACAACGCCGGAGCCTTGGTCAATCCGGATGCCGGATTGGCCACCAACGTGCCCATCGCCGAAGGCCGCAAGCGGAAGCTGCCGCCTGTCGTCGCCATTGGCTGGGGCGTGCTTGCGCTCCTGCTCATCATGCTTGCCGCCATCGATCTGCGCTCGCACCCAAGACCGTGGTGTCGCTGCTGCCCGGCTCGGCGCGGCTCTACGCCATGATGGGCAGGCCGGTGAGCTCGCTCGGGCTCAAGATCGACAATGTTCGCTCGGCGTGGAGCGACACCGGAGGCCAGCGGGTGCTGCAAGTCGACGGCGTTATCATCAACCAGAGCTCCGGCGAGGTGAGCGTGCCGCCGGTGGAGATCGCGCTTCAGGACAAGAGCGGCAAGCAGCTGTCGCAAGTCACGACCAGGGTGTTGCCGCTCGGCGCCGGCGCCAAGTCGCCCTTCAGGGTGGAAATCCCAGGCGCGCCCGAAACCGTGAGCAGCCTCAAGGTTCGCTTCGCCAAGCCCAAATGACGGCCAGGGGCGGGCGCCGGGCGGGCGCGATCAAGCCGCTCTACAGCGCCGAAGCGATCGCTGTCCGCATCGATCAGCTTGCCGGCGACATTGCCGCACGGCGGCTCGACGACCTCATGGTGGTCGCGGTGCTCAAGGGAAGCTTCATCTTCGCCGCCGATCTGATCAGGGCGCTGCACCGCCATGGGCTTAAGCCTGAAATCGATTTCATCTACCTCGCAAGCTATGACGGCGAGCGGGTTTCGCGCGGTGAGGTGAGGGTGCTGCGCGGCGTGGAAAGCGATCTTAGAGGCCGCAACGTCGTCATCGTCGACGATATCTTCGGATTCTGGCCGGACGTTGGCCTTCGCCAAGGCGCTTCTTTCAGAAGGAGGCGCTGCCAGCGTGCTCACTTGCGTGCTGGTCGACAAAGCAGGTGAAGCGCGCTTCAACGATCGCGCCCGACTTCATCGGGTTCTCCTGCCCGCCGGTGTTCGTGGTCGGCTACGGCATGGATCTCGCACAACCGCTACCGCGAGCTTCCCTTTATCGGCGAATTGACCGCGTCGGGCTAATAGGGCCGGATCAGGCGCTCGAGATAATCGAGCTCGAACATCGGCCGCGATGGGTCGCCAAGGCGGCGGCGAAGCTCGTCGAGCACTTCGCGCGCCTTCTGAATGTCGATCTGGTCGGGAACCTTCACGCTGAGCCCGAGGTCGGGGCGGTTGCTGCGGTCAGGCCGTCCGAGCGGGTCCTTTCCGCTGTTGCCTTGGCCTTTGCCGGTCTGGGCCTCGCCGTTTTCCATCATCTGCTCGGCAAGCGACTGGGCGCCTTGGCGCAACTGATCGAGCGCGCGGCCCTGCTCCTCGGTGGCGCCGTCGAGATTCGACTGGCCAAGCGCGTCCTTGGCGTCACCCATGGCCTCGCCGGCTTCCGGGAACTGATCGGGCGGGTTCGCGCCTTCGATGCGGAAGCGGTCGATCAGGCTTTGCAACGCGTCGCGCAACTCGCCCTGGCGCCTGCCGAGATCGTCGAACTTGCCTCCCGGGCGCTGGCCTTGCGCCTTCTCGCCCGGTTGCTGTCCGCGACCGCCGGATTTTCCTTGTGCGCTTTCGTTGCCGCCGGGGCTCCGGCCGCTGTCCGAGCCTTCATCTTGCGGCAGGCCGAAGGGCGCCATGAAGATGCCCGGGCCGAACTCCATGGGCTGGCCAGGGGGCTCACATTGAAGGCGTCGTTCTGCCGATTGACGCCCTGCTCGCGCTTGGCCTTGAACGTCTCGTCGAGCAGCTTCTGCTGCTTGGAGACGAGCTCGTTCAGGTCCTTCATCATCTTGCCGACGCGCTGCTGCTTGGCGTTGTCGGTGGAAGGTTCCGGTCTGCAGCCGCTCGAGAATGTCCTTGAGCTCGCTCAGCATCTGCTCGGCAAGCTCCTTCGATCCGGACTTGGCGAGCTGCTCGATATTGTTGAGCAGCTTGTCTGAGCTCCTGGTCGGAGACAACCTGCTCGCCGTCCTGCGACTTCTGCTCGGGAGAGAGTTGCCCTTCTGCTGCGCCTGCTCGGCGAGCGCCTGCAGATAGCGCGACAGCGCGCTGCGCAGCTCATCCACCAGCCGATCGATCTCTTCCGGCGAAGCGTTCCGCTTCAACGCCTCGCTCAGCCGGTCCTGCGCCGCCTTCACGTCGCGCTCGGCTTCCGGGAATGTTGCCGTCCTCGATGCGCAGCGCGAGGTCCCAGAGCTGGCTCACCACGCTTGCGATCGACTCCGGCGACTGATCGGTGTCGAGCCGCCAATAGGCGTCGCGCAAGGCGAGATACACCGAACTGTCGGGGATCGCCCGCTCGCCGCCGATGGTCAAGGCATCGAGCGCCATGGCGACGCTGGCTCGCCGAATCCCGCTCGCGCACGAGCTTCTTGCGCTGCTCGACCACGGCCTTGGCAAGCGGCTTGGTGAATTTGCGCTCGGGCAGGATGAATTCGTAGGGCTGGCTCAAGCCGGTCTGCCCCGCCTGATCGCGCGCGGCGAGCGTCATGCGCACCTTCAGGCCCGCCCAGGGATGGGCGGTGAGATCCTGCGAGGCCTTGCCTTCGACCTGCTTGGCGTTGACCTTTGGCAATTGCAGCGGCATGAGCGGAGCCTCGAGCAGGGGATCGGCCTCGGGCTTGCCGCCGGCGAGCTCCGGAGGCTGTGCCGGCAGCCCTTCGGCCTCCTCGGTGTCGGCGAGCGCGAAGCGGGCCTCGGCACTCGCCACGCCATGATCGTCGGTGGCGCGGAAGCTCAAGCGGAGCGCGCCGCGCGGCGTGGTGGTCGGATTGCCCATGAGCGCGATCTGCGGCACGCCGTCCTTGATGAGGTCGAAGCGCCATTTGGCGACGGTGTTGCCGCTGACCCGCACATCGACAGCGCCGGGCGAGGTGAGCGGCAGCTTGAACTCCAGAAGCCCCTGGCTGCCGGTGAGCTTGGGGATGACCGCGTTCGCCGGAGTGCCGTCGTCGGGTTGCGACACGAGGCTCACGCTTTCGCCGCGCGGCGCAAAGGCGCGCACGATCAGCTCACTCCGTTCCGGGACCGAAGGGCGCGGAAGGTTTCGTTGCCGGCGCCGACCGGCTCGCTGCCGTCGGCGAGCACGATGGGTGCCACGCCGGTATAGACCGGCGGCGTAACCCAGGCGTCGAGTCGCATCAGCGCCGTGGACGTGCGCGCGGCGGGGGTGAAGGCCGCGGCAATGCGATCCCACCGATTGGGACCGGCCGCGAGCAGCGCCACGATGAGCACGAGCAGGAGGCCCGCGCGGATGGCATAGGGGTCTTTGCGGTCGGTGCGCGGCGCGGGCCAGCTCGGCTTGAGCTTGGCCACCAGGCGGCTCAGCCGCTCGCGATGCGCCGCCCAGAGAAGCGCCGTGTCGGCGCGCGATGTCGTGCCGAGCTTGTCCTCGTAGGAGGAGGCCGGCCGATGCTTGATATCGGCATGGCGCTCGAGGCGCCTGAGCGCCTCGGCCCGCGTCGGCATGGGGAAGCGGATGAGCGGCAGAAGCGAGACGAGCAGCGCCACGGCGAAGGCCACGAGCAGGGCGCGGTGCAGAGAGCGGCGGCAAGGCGCTCCACAGATCGAACATGGATAAAATGAGAAAGGCCGCAAGCACGAGGAACGGCCAGAGCAGCGCCTCCCATACCCGCTCGCCGACGAGCGCAAGCCGGCTCAAGCCCACGCGCCATTCGAAGCGGCGGGCGAGCGACTTGTCCTCCGGGCTGTCCGGGGGCGCTTTCGTTCGGGCAAACAGATTTCGCATCATCTTCATCAGGCTTAGCACAACGCGTGGAGCACGCGGGTAATTTGGGGAGCGATGCGGGCGAAATGGAGGCCCTACGAGCGCCGCTCGGGCTTGAGCCAATCAGGCAGCCGCTCCGCCGCCAGCATGTCGCCGTAGTGAGGTCGGGGCCGGGTCACGGCATAACGATCGCCGGCAACCAGCACCTCCGGCACCAGAAGCCGGCTATTATACTGTGAGGCGAGCACGGCGCCATAGGCTCCGGCCGTCATCACGGCAATGAGATCGCCGGAGCGCAGCTCGGGCAGAGCCCGGTCGAGGGCAAGATAATCCCCGGTCTCGCAGACGGGGCCAACCACATCGCTCGTAATCATCGCCGCGCCGGGCGCCGGCTCAGCCACCGGCCAGATCTCGTGATAGGCCTCATATAATGTCGGCCGGATCAGATCGTTCATCGCCGCATCGACGATGGTGAAGGTCTTGGGCTCTCCGCGCTTCACATAGAGGACGCGGGAGACGAGGATGCCGGCATTGGCGGCGATCAGCCGCCCCGGCTCGAACAGAAGCTTGCAGCCGAGACCGCCGACAGTCTCCTCACGAGCTTGCCGTATTCGGCGGGAAGCGGTGGCGCCGGCTCGTCGCTGCGATAGGGCACGCCGAGGCCGCCGCCGAGATTGACGAAGTCGATGGCGAAGCTGTTGGCCCTGAGCTTCTCGACGAGCTCCTTGAGGAGCGCGAAGGCGTTGCGGAAGGGGGCCAGGTCGGTGATCTGGCTGCCGATATGCATGTGCACCCCGCGCGGATCGACGCCGGGAGCGCGGCGGCAAGGCGATAAAGCGCAAGCGCCTCGCCGTACGGAATGCCGAATTTGTTCTCGGCCTTGCCGGTGGCGATCTTGTGATGGGTGTTGGCGTCGACATCGGGATTGACGCGGAGCGCGATGCGCGCTGAGCCCGAGCGCCGATGCCGTCTCGCTCAAGGTGCGAAGCTCGGGCTCTGACTCGACGTTGAAGGCGAAGATGCCCTCTTCCAGCGCGAAGGCCATCTCGTCAGCGGTCTTGCCCACGCCGGAGAATGCGATCTTCTCAGGCTGAACGCCCGCGGCGAGCACGCGGCGAAGCTCTCCCTCCGACACCACATCCATGCCGGCGCCGAGCCTTGCGAGCGTTGCGAGCACGCCAAGATTGGAGTTGGCCTTGACCGAATAGCAGACCTCCGCGTCGAGGCCCGTCGAAGGCATCGGCGAACACGCGGTAGTGCCGTTCGAGCGTTGCCGTCGAATAGCAATAGAAGGGCGTGCCGACAGAGTCGGCGAGATCGGCAAGGCTCAAGTCCTCGGCGTGCAGGATGCTCCCACCGCCGACTCCTTGCCGGTAAGTGAAATGGTGCATGGAGGCTTAGAAAGCCTTATTGCAGCAAGCGGTCAATCCATAGCGAGCGGGCGGGCGCTTGCGACATCTTGGTGGAGGGATCGGCCTTGGTCTCGGGGTAGGAGGGCTTCGGCCGGTCGAGCGAGCCGCGTTTGCCGCAGGCGCTCAAGCCTACGGACAGGATCAACGCAATAGCCAGGAGGACGCGCAAAGCGCTTCCCATGGTCGTGCCCCTTGACCTTTGAGCCTTGTTGCCGGTCCTTACGTCCTTTTATCGCGATCCGGCGCGCCTTCTTCAAACGCTTTATCCATTTTTTGGCCTCCCGCCGCACATTTGCCGGGGCTGTGCCCCATAGCTACGCCTGCTTTTGACCGATTTGCTCACATCGAGCACTGAAAACGCGTCTTCAGTGAGTCGCGGATCGACCGATTTCAGGTCCTCAAGAGTGAGTTTGGCCAGATCGCAGCCCTTGGTGTCGGCAAGGGCCACGATGCGGCCCGGTGACGTGATGCGCCTCGCGGAAGGGCAGATGCGCCTCGCGCACCAGCCAATCGGCAAGGTCAGTGGCCGTGGCGTGGCCGCGGCCGGCGGCCTTCTTCATGGCCTGCGCATCAGGCTCGAGATCGCCGACCATGCCGGTCATGGCGGCAAGCCCGAGCGAAAGCGAGGCGAGCGCGTCGAACACCGGCTCCTTGTCCTCCTGCATGTCCTTGGCATAGGCGAGCGGCAGTCCCTTCATCACCATGAGCAGGGTGAGGAAGGCGCCGGCAATGCGGCCGGTCTTGGCGCGCACGAGCTCGGCCGCGTCGGGGTTCCGCTTCTGCGGCATGATCGAGGAGCCGGTGGTGTAGCGGTCGGAGAGCCGGGCGAAGCCGAATTGCGGCGAGGTCCACATCACGATCTCTTCGGCAAGACGCGACAGATGGATGGCGGCGATGGAAGCTGCAGCCAAGCTCTCAAGCGCGAAGTCGCGGTCTGATACGGCGTCGAGCGAATTGGCGGACGCTCTTGCAAAACCAAGCGCCTTCGCCGTGGCGTCGCGGTCGATGGCGAAACCGGTGCCGGCGAGCGCCGCGGCACCCAAGGGGAGATCTGTTGAGCCGTGCTCTTGCATCGGCGAAGCGCCCCCGGTCGCGGCCGAACATCTCGGCATAGGCGAGAAGATGATGGCCGAAGGTGATCGGCTGCGCGGTTTGCAGATGGGTGAAGCCAGGCATCACGGTCGCGGCATGAGCGAAGCGCCTTCTCGGCGAGCGCGAGCTGCAATTGGGCGAGCAGCGCATCGATGGCGTCGATCTCGTCGCGCACATAGAGGCGCAAGATCGGTCGCCACCTGATCGTTGCGCGACCGCGCCGTGTGCAGCTTGCCGGCGACCGGCCCGATCAGCTCGGCGAGCCGCGGCTCTCGACATTGAGATGGATATCCTCGAGCGCCCGGGCAAACTTGAATGTGCCGGCCTCGATCTCGGCCGCGATCTTGTCGAGGCCGCGGGCGATCTCCTCGCCCTCTTTCTTGGTGATGATGCCGGTCATCGGCGAGCATCGCGGCATGGGCCTTGGACGCAAGAATATCGTGGCGCCAGAGGCGCTTGTCGAAGTCGATGGAGGCGTTTATCTCCTCCATGATCGCGGCGGGGCTCGCCAGGAAGCGGCCGCCCCACATGGTATTGGTCACGAGCGTCGAGCCCTGTGAATCGAGGTGAGCGTGGAAGACGTGAACAGAAGCGCAAAACGCGACCGGGACGCGTCGCCGGCCACCATTTTCATCGCTGCGTCGTTAGCGGCGATTGCCGGGTTCGCCACGGTATATTTGAGTTTTGCCCCTTCTGACAATGGGCGCCTCGCGTCATCGATAAAGCAAGGTGAAGGCGGAGCGGCGGCACCGGCCGGAGAAAAGGCTGGTCAGGGCCCGTTTGCCGGACTGAACAAGGGCGCCATGGCGGCGTTCCTCGCGCGCCCGAAGCCGCTCGACCTTGGTGAGGTCAGCTTCGTTGATGGCGAAGGCGCGGCAAAGTCCTTAAGCGATTGGCGGGGCAAGGTGGTGCTGCTCAACATCTGGGCCACCTGGTGCGTGCCCTGCCGGGAGGAGATGGCCACGCTCGACAAGCTTGCAGGCCGCGCTTGGCGGCAAGGATTTCCAGGTGGTGGCGGTGAATATCGACCGCGGCGGCGGCGACAAGCCGAAGAGCTTTCTCGCCGAGACCGGGGCCACGCATCTTTCCCTCTACACCGATCCAACGGCCAAGCTGTTCAGCAAGCTGAAGGCGGTGGGCATGCCGACCACGCTTCTCATCGACCGCGAGGGACACGAGATCGGGCGCCTGGTCGGTCCGGCGGATTGGGATCTCGCCCGAGGCGCTCGCTCTGATCAAGGCTGCGATCGCGGCGCCGTCAGCGCCTGCGTAAGGCGAGGTGAGTTGGGCTGAAAAGGGAGCGCGCCCAATGAGCCCCGCTAGCGTCGGCGAGATTCTCAATTTCTGATTCGGCCATAGGCGAATGCAGGCGAGCTAGACGACGCAGGCACTATGGTGGTGATCTGACGCGGACCTCACCAGCCGGCGCGGGGACTTCTCCAGAATGACCCTTAGCGGACATGGGCGGCTATGTACTTTTCCTGATGTAGATCTGGGGATATCGATGAAAATCAAGGCCAGCGTGCCAGATGTGAACCCTCGCCTGCGCGACCAAAGGCAGCAACATTCGGCGCTGGTTTTCTGAGACTATACAATCTCGTAACCATTGGGTCGTGCCCCATATCGGCCCCCGTTTTCGTCGACACAACTGCAAGGGCATCCCCAACGCGAAGTCGCATTGACCCGCTGACCGCCGCAAGTGCGGCAGCCTCTATTCTGGAAGCGCGCCGCTTTCGTCGTGAAAAACATGCGTGTTCTGATCATTGAAGATGATGCTGAGACCGCTGCCTACGTCGTGGACGGGCTCCGGAGAAGCGGGCACGTTGCCGATCAAGCGTCGGACGGCCGCGACGGCCTGATGACCGCTGCCGGTGGCGATTACTGATGTGATTGTCGTCGACCGCATGCTGCCGGGAGTCGATGGTCTGACAATCGTAGAAGATGATCTCGCAGCGCCGGCGTAAAGTCGGCGGTTTTGTTCCTCACAGCCCGCGGTGGCATCGATGATCGGGTGGAAGGGCTTGAAGCTGGCGGCGACGACTATCTCACCAAGCCCTTTGCGTTCTCGAGCTATTGGCCAGGCTCAATGCGCTGGCACGCAGGCCGCCAGTTGGCGCCGATCGAGACCGTATTGCGAGTTGCCGACTTGGAGATGGATATCATCGCCCATCGCGTAAAGCGTAATGGCACCAGACATCGACCTTCAGCCTGAGAGTTCAGGTTGCTCGAATATCTCATGCGCAACGCTGGTCGCGTGGTGACGAGGACGATGTTGTTGGAGCGGGTCTGGGAATTTCACTTCGACCCCAAGACGAAAATTGTCGAAACCCACATCAGCCGGCTCCGCGCCAAGGTTGGCTCGGGCGGTCAACAACAGCTCATTCACACAATTCGGGGAGTGGGATATGTCATTCGGTCTCCCTCTTAGATTAGTGCGTACCGCAAGCTTCGGGCTTGCTCTCCTCTATGCAACCCTCCTTGCCGTGTCGGCGGTAATTTTGGGGTTCATCGTCTACTGGACAGTGCAGGCATCGATAGACCGACAGATGGGCGCACGCATTGATGCGGAAATCGAAATCCTGAAAGGGGAGCTTCGATCTGAGGGTTCTGCGGAGCTGACCAGGGAAATAGAAACCCGGATCAATTACTTCGGCGCACTAGAATATTTCTTGGCCGATGTGGACGGGAATAGACTCGCAGGAAATTTGTCCAACCTGCCCACAACCGACGGGTGGAGCGATATCGCGATCGCCGACCCGCCGCAGGGGAAGGATCCCAAGTACTTCCGAGTCAAGACCGTCCATCTCGACAATGGCTACCGCCTCGTCGTCGGGGATGATCTTGCATCGAAAGAGGATATTCGCCGGGCATTTCTCGGCGCCTTGGGCTGGGCACTGCTGGCCTTCCTGGTTCTGACGTTGACCGCCGGAGCCTTGCTCAGCAGCGCCTTTTTGAGTCGGGTCGACGCCATCGGTCGAACGGCCGAGGCAATTATCAATGGAGATCTTGGCTCGCGCGTGCCCCTGCGCGGCACGAATGATAATTTCGACCGGCTTTCCGCCACTCTGAACCGGATGCTCGACCAGATTCAGCTCTTGATGGAGAGCCTGAGCCAAGTCTCGAACGACATCGCCCATGCGCTGCGCACTCCGCTCGGACGCTTGCGACAAAGCTCGAAGTTGCGCGCGCCACGTCTGGCGCAAATTCCAAATGCGCAAAGACGATCGATGCGGCGCTCGATGAGACCGACAATATCTTGGACACGTTCTCGGCCCTATTGCGCATCGCCCAGATCGAGTCGGGAACCCGCACGGCGGATTTCGCGAGCTCGATGTCAGTAAGCTCTTTGAGACAGTCGCAGAGGCGTTCTCCGCGGTGGCAGAAGATGAGGGCAAGACACTTACCGCCACGATTGCTCCATCGGTGAAATTTTGGGGGATGGAGATCTGCTCGCCGAGATGCTGGCAAACCTTCTTGACAATGCGATACGGCATACGCCTCGAGGAGCACATATCGAGGTTTCGCTCGTGAACCATGGCTCGCAACTGGTGGCGAGCGTGGCTGACGACGGCTCCGGCGTTCCGCCGGCTGAACGGGAGCGGATCTTTCGCAGGTTTTACCGGGCGGAAGGCAGCATCAGTACGGCTGGAACAGGGCTTGGTCTGTCCCTCGTGGCGGCGGTGGCCGAGCTGCACGGCATGAAATTCTCCGCCACCGACAATGCGCCGGGCCTGCGTATGACACTGACTTTCGAACGGGGTGGCACTCAACACAAGGCGACCGCGCCCGCCGGCTTCGCGAGCCATCGATCACGACCTGGCGCACGCGGCACGCGAAATTGCGCAGCGAGCACCGGAACGGGCAGAAACGGTAGCGCTGCAAAGCTAGGGAACGCGCTGCCTTGCAAATGCACGGCCCTTGCAAGGACTCGCGTCCGCGAGCCAGCACGGTCAATTGAGAAGCATGCGAGTCAAGCGCCGCGCGTTTCCGGCAGTATACGAATCGATAACCTCCGCGTCGCTGAGCCGACACAAACAACGTGCTGGATAGAGGCTCGAACGGACCGCGCCAGGCAAGCGACGATCAACTAGGCCGTCGGAAGCCGAGGCGTTATTCTCGGAGATGCGTGCGGGAGACTGTCCATGTTGAAAGCTACGAACGCCGGGTTTGCGACAGACCATGCAGCGACAGCAGCGATATTCAATCGTCGGCTCCAGGCTCGGACCGAAAGTGGAGAAGAGCTTGAGCGTTGCGACGCATCGAGACTCCGTCACCTGCTGAGATGCAGATTGGCTTGGTATGGCCTGCGGTCGGTCGAGGTCGGGTCGTTCCGTTTGCTAACCAACGACGCATTGCTGGTCGATTTGCTTGAGGCCCGCGGCGTTGTTCTTTGCCGCGTCGAGGTCGATCGACAGTCGGGCGTCATCAAAACGTCGGCGTGCCATACGTTGAGTCGCCTGCTCGCTTCAGAGCGGCGGCCAATGAGCGATTCACGGAGGACAACGCCGTTGTTTGTTCAATAACCCCCATGACGGGTCCATTTCCCCGAATGGTCCCCTTGGGGTTGGGGCTGGGCAAGCGTCGCGAGCTGTTTCGTCCCTGCAGAGCCCCCGAGCGTTGCCCAGCCCCTTATTTTTGACAGCGCTTTTAGCAAGACCAATTCGATGCGAAGTGAGCTTCGATCAAGAACGCGAGCGGCGGGCGGAAGCCCGCCGCTTTCAGTCTGAAGAAGACCGCTTACTTGCACTTCTTGGCAGTCGCATCCCACGTCATATGCGCCTTTTCACAGGCTGACTTGCTCGTGGGGGCCTTATCCGCGGCGAAGGCAGGCGCGGCGAAGGCAACGGCGAGACCGAGAGTGATGATGGAGACAAGCGTTTTCATTGGGGGTTCTCCTTGCATGGACGCTACCTCACGGTAGGTCGCGACAAGACTATCTGCGTGCTGCCGTGCGTGAGCGTGAGACAAATTGACTGGGAACCTGCGGCATTGTTTCTTGCGTCTTCTTCGCGCAAGGGACTTGCAATCAGGTTGCTCCGCCCTACCGCGACACCTTCGTCACGCCTCGCCGTGTCCGCTTCTGGCACTAAGCGGACGTGCAAACCGCGCTGATGAATGTCCGCTTTGAGGGGGATAACGGACATGACGCGAACGTGACGCGATGTCGGCTCATGACCCAAAGCGGACATTGTTGCGACTTTAATCCCGCTGTCCACTGTCCGGTGCTGCGCACGTGCTCCCCGAGCTGGCTCCGGCGGTCGTGCGTGAGGTCGATGCGATGCCATGGGAGCCGGAGTTCGACCGCGCGCTGGAGCCGCTGCACCGGAAGGCCTACGAAGCCAGGACCGACCGCGCGGCTCACGGTCGAGATCGAGAACCCCATCGAGAGCTGAGAGCGGCTCAATGCGGGAGCGATTGTGAGAAGGCGTTCACAAGGACGACGCCGCCAACGATCAGGGCAAGCCCAATCAGTGCCGGAACGTCCAGCGTCTGCCGGAACCAGAACCATCCAACCAAGGCGATCAAGACGATGCCGAGACCGGCCCAGATGGCATAGGCAATGCCGATGGGGATCGTGCGCAGGCTGAGTGCAAGGAATACGAAGGACGCCGTATAGGCGATCAGGGTGACGAGGCTCGGAACGAGACGCGTTAAGGTCTCTGACGCTTTTAAGGCCGAGGTTCCGACGACCTCGAACGCGATTGCCAGAGCGAGATAAAGATAAGGCAAGGCTCGGGTCACGGACTCGCTCCTCCTTCTGCACAGCGCAGTCGCGCCGATAGCTGCGCGATGGTCAGGCCCGGCGAGATGCGGGAAGCCAACTGATCGGCTCTCAACCTCGTCATGCGGCGTCGAGGGCAATAGCAATCGACGTGCGTATAGCCGTCAGCCGCAAACTCCTCGATGGTCGCACGCAGAGGGTCCATTGCCGAAGCATAGCAGACGGCGTCTCTCACGACATAGCCGGGGATGCGCGCATTGCTCCACCCAATTAGCTACGCTCCTTTAGCCTTTTGCGATTGCGCGGGCGATCCGGGCTTCCGCTTCGGTGGCTGATCTCGACTCTGATGTCCGTTAATGACCCAATGCGGACATCGCGTATGAAGGAACGCTCCAGGAAAACCCAAACTAATTTCGAGGGAATTCCTCAACGCAAAAACGCCGCCTAGTGCCGCCAGAAGGCCCCGTAGTCTTTCTGTTGTCCATGCGGCCTTGACATCTACCGCCAACCCGTTGCGAGGCGCGGCGGGGCGATGCGTGCCGACTTCGATATTGACCTCCAGGCTGTTTCAATGGGAAAGCTCGGCCCGTCACCCTCCGGCTGACCCGCGCGAAGTCACTTATCATGCGGCAGCGGCATCCATGCCGGCAGCGCGACATCAGCGCGGTAGAATTGAGGCAGCTTGGTGCCGAGCGATTCCATGTCCTTGATGTCGGCGTCCCTCAGCTGCGCCTGCGTGATCAGCGTGGGCGGTACAATGATGTTGCGGCCCGGGTCTTCGCCTGCCAGCAGCATCGCCAGAGCGCGTACCGATACGCGGCCGACCACGGCCGGATTGGTGGCGGCGGTCGCAGCCCAACTTCTCCTGGCTCGCGCATCGCGACGATATCCGGAGTGGAAATATCGGCCGAGTAGATCTTGATCTGCGATGAGAGCTTCGCCTCGTCGACGGCCATCTTCACGCCGCGGGCAAATTCGTCGTAAGGAGCAAATATCACGGTGATGTCCGGATGCGCCGCCAACGACAGGCGCGCCTGCGCGGCGACCGATCCGGCGATCGGGTTATCCATGGTGCCGAAACGTCGCTACTTCCTGAATGCCCGGATACTTTACCTTGAATGCTTTCCAGGTCTCATTGCGGCGGTCGAACGGGGCGATGCCGGCGACGTAGACGAAGCCGGCTTTGAAGCTTTCGCCATTATCCCGGATTGCTTGCTCGAGGACGAGGCGGGCGAGGTCCCGGTCGGACTGCTCTATCTGCGGGATCTTGTCGTTCTCGACGTTGACGTCGAAGGCGACCACCTTGATGCCAGCATCCACCGCGCGCCAGTGCGGCTGCTTTCAGGGGTCGGTTGGGCCATGCTGTATGATGATGCCGTCGACACCAAGCGCGATCGCCTGGTCGACCATTTCGGCTTGGCGCTCTGGCGTCCTGCCGGCTGTCGAACACCTGCAAGTCGACGCCGAGTGCCTCCGCCTGCTCTTTGGCGCCGGCGAGATAGGATTCAAAGAAATCGCCGGTCGAAAGGTAGCGAACCAGCGCCATTCTGACGCTGCCCGGTTTATCGAACGGGGCCGGCAGGCTGCCAGCACCGGCTGTTGAACCTAACGCCCCCGCCCCGAAGGCTGCGAGAGTGAGCTTGCTGAAAGTCCTGCGCGATATGGTCATGTCTGCCCTCCCTTCACGCTAACGGCTGGTTACCAACGGGGCTTGCGATGACCTGCTGCTGATCCGATTGTGTTGGAAGATCCGGGGCAAAAAGCTTGGTCCTCATGATGGAACAGAGCCGGCACCCAATCGACGTGGCTGGCGCGCCAAACGGGTTTTGGCGATCGCGATCGCATGCGACGCGCCTTCCTGCGCGCGTTTGGGCAGCCGCCCCAGGTCATGCGGCGAAACGCGCGTATAGAAGGTAGCAACTTGACTGCGCATGCGACCCTCAATCAGTAGCCTCAAACTTGAACGCCAAGAACTACTCGATGTCGAGGCGAGGACACCGCTCTTGAATGGATCAGGAATTTGGTGTCGAATTGTATCAGTGCCCCCTCGCACCGGCCCTGAAGGCTCGGTGACTTCGGACTCACGGCCGCGTGTCGAGAAGGACAATGGTAGCGGCCGTGTAACTGAAGGCTAAAACCAGGGAGCCTTCAATGACGACTCTCCGAGATCAATGGTCAGGAACATGAACTGGATGTTCCCGATGACATGCCGCTGTTGTGGGCTCTGCGCGACGTCGTCGGGCTGACGGGAACGAAGTTCGGCTGCGGCGTTGCTCTGTGCGGCGCCTGCACCGTGCATCTCGATGGCCGTCCGATACGGTCCTGCATCACGCCCGTGGCGAGCGTCGCCGGCAAGTCGAGTCACGACCATCGAAGCGATCGGCGAGACACCCAAGCGGCGAGAAGATCCAGCAAGCCTGGCTTGACGTGGAGGTGGTTCAGTGCGGCTACTGTCAGCCCGGCCAGATCATGTCCGCCGCAGCGCTGCATCGAGAGCAATCCGAACCCCAGCGACGCCGAGATCGATGCGGCCATGTCCGGCAACATCTGTCGTTGCGGCACCTACCCGCGCATTCGCGCCGCAATCAAACAGGCTTCACAGTCGGCTTGAGAGCCGCCGTCCTGAAGGAGTCGCCATGGGCGATCGAGCTGAAGGCACGCAAGGATAAGCCGGAGCGTCTCCGCGTCGGCGTTTCACGCCGGACCTTCCTGGTGGCGGGCGCCGCTGCTGGCGGTGGGTTGCTGCTTGGCTTCTATCTGCCCCAGCGCGTCATTGCCGAAGCCGCGACGGCGGGCACGGATGTCTTTGGTCCGAATGCCTTCGTTCGCATTCGCCCGGACAACAGCGTGACGCTCGTCATGCCGCAGGTCGAGATGGGACAGGGCACCTACACCTCAATGACGCATGCTTATCGCCGAAGAGCTGGAAGTCGACCTCGCGCAAGTGACTCTCGAGGCCGCACCGCCGGACGACAAGCTGTATGCCAATCCGCTCACTGGGTTTCAGGTCACCGGCGGCTCGACGTCGGTGATGGCCTACTGGGAGCCGCTTCGCCGCGCCGGCGCTACGGCTCGCGTCATGCTGATAGCGGCGGCGGCGAATGACTGGAGCGTCGATCCATCCGTCGTGCCGCGCCGAACAGGGAGAGGTGATTCATCCGCCGACCGGCCAGAGGCTCAAATACGGAGCTCTGGCCGACGCGGCGGCGAAGCTGCCGGTACCGGACAACGTCGCGCTCAAGGATCCCAAGGATTTCACGCTCATCGGAACGCCCGCCAAGCGTATCGACACGCCGGACAAGGTGAACGGCAAGGCACAGTTCGGCATCGATGCGATCGTTCCCGGCATGAAGTTCGCCGCCGTGGCTGCGTGTCCAGTCTTTGGCGGCAAGCTCGCCAGCGTCGACGACAGCAAGGCCATGGCGATCAAGGGCGTGCGCCAGGTGGTGCGGCTCGATGATGCCGTCGCGGTCGTCGGCGATCACATGTGGGCGGCCATGCAGGGCCTGGCCGCGCTCGACATCGACTGGGACGATGGTCCGAACGCAAACGTCTCGACCGCCAGCATCGTGGAGCAGATGGAAATCGCCTCGCAGAAGGAAGGCGTCGTGGCCCACAAAGAGGGCGATGTCGCCAAGGGAATGACGGACGCGGCCCGGAAGGTCGAGGCGGTGTACGAGGTTCCGTTTCTGGCACACGCCGCGATGGAGCCGATGAACTGCACCGTGCATGTACGCGAGGACGGTTGCGACATCTGGGTGGGAAACCAGGTGGTCAGCCGCGCTCAAGCCGCCGCCGCGCAGGTGACCGGACTGCCGCCTGAGAAGGTCCAGGTGCACAATCATCTGATCGGCGGCGGCTTCGGCCGGCGGCTGGACGTGGACGGCATCACCCAGGCGGTGGCGATCGCCAAACAGGTCGACGGGCCGGTGAAAGTCGATTTGGAGCCGGGAGGAAGACATCCAGCACGACGTCTACAAGCCCTATTTCTTCGATCGGATGACCGCGGGGCTGGATGCCAACGGGACGCCGATTGCCTGGCATCACCGCATCACCGGCTCATCCGTCTGGGCCCGGTGGTTGCCACCGACCTTCAAAAATGGGCTTGACCTCGACACCATTGAGGGCGCCGAAGAGCCGCCCTATGAGCTGCCAAACATCCTCTTGGACTACGTTCGCGACAGAGCCTCCGGGCCTCACGACGGGCAATTGGCGCGGCGTCGGACCGACGCACAACATCTTCGTGGTCGAGAGCTTCATCGACGAGCTGGCCGCGGCAGCGAAGAAGGATCCGGTCGAATACCGCCGCGGTTTGCTCGGCAAATCGCCGCGCGTGCTCGGCGTGCTCAATCTCGCGGCGGAGAAGGCCGGCTGGGGTCAGCCGCTAGCACCGCCGGCCTCGGTCGCGGCGTCTCGGTGCAATTTGCCATGGGCAGCTATCTGTCCCAAATCGCCGAGGTCGAGGTGTCCGAAGGATGGTGAGGTCAGCGTTCGTCGCGTTGTTTGCGCCGTCGATTGCGGGCAGGTCGTAAACCCCGACACCATCGCGGCACAGATCGAGGGAGGCATCATCTTCGGCATCAGCGCCGCATTATGGGGCGAGATCACTCTCAAGAATGGTCGCGTCGAACAAAGTAATTTCAACGACTATCGCGTCTTGCGCATCAACGAAACTCCGCTGCATCGAGGTGCATCTGGTTAAGAGCACCGAGGCCCCAGGCGGCATTGGCGAGCCCGGCACGATCGGCATCTGCCCCGGCCGTGGCCAATGCGATCTTCGCCGTGACCGGCAAGCGCATCCGCAAGCTGCCGATCAAGGATCAACTCAGACCCGCGTAGGTAACGATGAAGTCGCGTCGCAAAACTCGTTGCTCTCGTCGTTGTCCTGGTGGCGATAGCGGCCGTGGCTTGGCTCCTATTGCGTAGCGGCGATCCCACGGCTTTCGCGAGCGGCAAGCGCGTGGACCTCGCAGATTTTACGGGAGCGAACCCTACCGGCGTTCCCTCAAGCCTCGCGCAAGCTGATCCTGTGGCACGCGGCGAATATCTCACGCGCGCGGCCGACTGCGCCGCCTGCCATACGGTGCCGGGCGGCAAGCCTTTTGCGGGTGGCCTCGCTTTCAAGCTGCCTATGATCGGCACGATCTATTCGACCAACATTACCCCTGACAAGGACACGGGCATCGGTGCCTGGAGCGACGACGAATTCGTCAGGGTGTTGCACGACGGTATTGGCAAGGGCGGAGAGCATCTCTATCCGGCCTTTCCGTATCCCTCCTACGCCCTGATGACGCGCGACGATGCGCTCGCCATCAAGTCCTATCTGTTCAGCCTCAAGCCGATCAAATACACGCCGCCGCCCAACGACGTGGCGTTCCCTTTCAATCAACGCTTACCTGATGACCTTTTGGAACGTGCTGTTCAAGCCCGGGCACCGCTTTCAGCCCAACGCCGATCAGCCGGCTGAATGGAATCGAGGAGCCTATCTCGTCGAGGCGCTCGGCCATTGCGGCGACTGCCACACGCCGCGAAACATCCTGTTTGGGCTGAAGTCCCAGCAGAAATTCGCGGGCGCGCTCATTCAGGGCTGGAAGGCGTACAACATCACGCCCGACCCGAAATGGGGCATCGGTGAGTGGTCCGACGCGCAACTTCAGGGCTATCTTGCCCACGGTCACGCCGACGGGCGGAGCTCGGCGAGCGGTCCCATGGCCGAGGTCGTCGACAACAGCCTCCGCTTCCTGAGCCAGGATGACATTGGTGCCATGGCGGCCTATCTGCGGAGCGTTCCGTCGAGAGCCGCGCGCGGCCAACTTGCCGTGGCGCAATCGCCCGCTGGGCAGCCGCAACCTCCCAAGGAGGTGCGGGCCGACTCCGGCGGAGGTGCGCTTGGCTTGCGCATTTTGAAGGCGCCTGCATCGGCTGCCACAGCTTCGACGGGAGTGGCGCCGTCTCGAAATATGCGACGCTCCTCGGCACGCGAGCAGTCAATGACCCAGCCGGCACCAATGCAACACAAGCACTCCTGCAGGGCACGCACGTTCACACCGCGTTGGGAAAGGAATTCATGCCCGGATTTGGCAATGGCTATTCCGACGCGGAAATTGCCTCTGTGGTCAACTTTGTGACCGGCCGGTTCGGAACGAGCCGCGTCAGCGCTGACGCCCGGATGAGGTAGCCAAGCGACGCCAAGAAAACTAGGCGGCCTCCACGTCGGGCCCTTCGCCCGGCAAAAGTGACCACGGTGAACGTCCGCCTATTGGCAACATCTGCGACATGCGTGGACGTCGCTGCCGCTGTCCGGAACTTCACTCGGAAGCGGACATCTCGGTGGAGCGCCGATCCGGCGGCTTCGGTGAGTGCACGGTCTCGCGCGCTATTGCGCGAGGTCGACCGAGTCCTCGGTTCAGGATATAGGTCAGGTGGCAGGTGGCGCTGCTCGGCTTGTCGCAAGCCGATCCGGCCATGACCACGTCGCAGCAGATGCTGCCCGTGGCGCTTTGAGAATTTGTAGCTCTTCACCGCCTCGTCGAAAGCGAGGTTCCAGGCCGTCAGCTCCGTTCCACAGATAGATCTGCAACACGCAGCCTTCGTCGTCGCACATCTGGTTGATGCCGCCCTGGCAGCTCAGCTTGGAATAGTCGGCGATCCAGTCCTCGCCGCCGTCGCCGTTCACGTCCTTGGTGCTGAGCACGGCGTCGGCGTTGGGCTTGCCGTCCAAATCCTTGCAGGACTGCACCGCTTCGGCGATTTCGGCCTCGACATTGTCGGGTGCTTCGGCGGCATAGGCCGCGGCCAAGCCGCTGCCCAAGAGGAGCGCCGCAAGCGTCTTGAGGGCGGCAAATGTCGCAATGCGCTTGGGCAAGACATGCCTCGGGCTCGCTTCGCGCGCTCACGCTAGCCCCAGGCGATGCCCATGCAAAGAGGCTCATCGCCGCGTCGTGAGAGAGACCTCTAGCCGCGCTCAGTTGGCGGCGGTGCTCTTGGCTTTGGGCTTGGCTTTGATGCGGATCGCGGTCCGCTTGCGCACCGGCTTGGCCCTGCCTGGGCCGCAGACGGCGTTGCGCAAATGCGTCGGTCCGTCGCTCAATGAGGCCTGCATGGCGAGGCCGTCGATGGTGGTGCCGAACACCGATTTCCAGAAATAGCGCTTGAAGCCGTTCTCCAGCAGATTGGCGGCGCGGTCGGTGCGCGTGGCGACAGAGGGCTCGCCGAGCACGACGGCGACGAGGCGCCTGCCGTCGCGGGTGGCGCTCGCCACGATGTTGAAGCCCGAATCGCAGATGAAGCCGGTCTTCATGCCGTCGGCGCCCTGGAACGAGACCAGCAATCGGTTGTGGGTGCGGATCAGCTTCTTGCCGACCTGCACGCTCGATAGGGCGAAGATGTCGGCGTATTCCGGGAATTCGACGATGATGGCGCGCGTGAGCTTGGCAAGATCGCGCGCCGTGGTGACCTGGCCTTCTCAGGAAGGCCGTTCACGTTGACAAAGTGGGTGCGGGTCATGCCGAGCCGCTGCGCGGCTTCATTCATGCGCGCAACGAAGGCCTCTGTGCTGCCGGCAACGGCTTCGGCGAGCATGACAGCGACGTCGTTGGCCGATTGGACGATGAGCACTCTTCAGCCCGGTATCGACGGTGATCTGCGCCGCCAACCGGCAGCCAAAGCTTGCTCGGCGCCTGGGATTGGCGCATTCTTCGTGCAGGTGATCTGGTGTCAGGCTTGATCTCGCCCCTTCTTCAGGGCCTGGAAGGTGACATAGGCGGTCATCAGCTTGGTCAGCGAGGCCGGGAAACCATTGCGCGTCGGGGTCCTCCGAATAGAACACCGTGCCGTTGATCGGCTCGAACACGAGCGCCGGCCCGGCGGTGGCGACCGATGGAGCGGCAAGCAAGGCTCCAACGAGTAGGCCAAGGCCGGCACGTCTCAGCATCGATCTTTCCCTCCGCTTCAGTGTCTGCCGCACCCGAAGGGCGTCAGCGTCTACCGCTATGCAGCGCATCGCCTGAGCCCGGGCCCCGGCTTGGCGTCCCCGCATCCCATTCGGGTCAGCGGCCCTATAGTCAACGGAAATTCGACTGTTCCGTGACGCTAGCGGGAAGAGTAACGCGCACGATCTCAATTCGCAACTGCGAAATTGCCGGTTTTCAGAGTCCAATCGCAGCAGACAGGACCCTTGCCGCGCGCTATGCAACGGGTGCACCTCTTTGGGCAGCAAACGAGGCGGGCAAGCCATGGATGCAGAGACAAGGCGCCGCCAGCTTGTCGCCGCGATCAACCGGGTCGCTGGCGGCGATCGCGCCGCTCTGCGCCTCGTTTATTCCGAGACCTCGGCGAAGCTTTTCGGCGTCTGTCTCCGTATCTTGGGTGACAGAAGCGAGGCTGAGGACGTGCTGCAGGACGTTTATCTCACGGTATGGCGAAAGGCGGCGAGCTTCGATGAGGGCGTGGCAAGCCCGATCACCTGGCTCGTGGCCATTGCGCGGAACCGCTCCATCGACCGCCTGCGCTCTAGCGCTGCGTCTCGGGCGCACGCGCCGCTCGAGGCTGCCGCCGAAGTTCCCGATGCGGGTTTGAGCGCGCCTCGAGCGGCTCGAAATCGGCGAGGATCAGGCGGGGCTCAAGAACTGCTTGCAGGAGCTCGAGGAGCGTCAGTCGGCGGCGATCCGCTCGGCGTTCCTTGACGGGTTCACCTATGAGGAGCTTGCCGAGAGGAACCGCGTGCCGCTCGGCACCATGAAGAGCTGGATCAGGCGCGGGTTGTTGAAACTCAGGCGTGTCTTGAACGATGAGCGATGAAGACACCATAGGCGCTGGCGACCGCCAGGATCTGACCGCCGCAGAATATGTGCTCGGCGTGCTCGAGCCGAGGAGCGCCGCAGAGCTGAGTTCCGCATTGCGAGCGAGCCGCGCTTTGCCGCAGAGGTCGCCTATTGGGAGGCGCGCCTTGGCCGATTGGCGGACGGCAGTGCCCGGCGGTCGCGCCGCCGGCCACGGTCTGGGATGGCATCGAGGCGCGGCTGTCGGCGTCCCTGAAAGCGCCCGCCGAACGTGGCGGCATCTGGCAGAAGCCTCGCCTTCTGGCGGACCTTCGCCATCGCGTCCACGGCGCTTGCCGCCGCGAGCCATGGCCGGGCTCGTCTATCTCGCGAAGTGCCGTCGCTCGGGCCGCCTCTGCTCGCGACGCTCAACGCCGAGAGCGGCCAGGCGAGCTTCGTGGCGGCGGTCAACAAGGGTGGCGACAGCCTCACCATCGTGCCGGCGGCGCTTCTCTCAGGCGATCAGCAGAAGGCCTTCGAGCTGTGGCTGATCCCGCCCGGCGACAAGCCGCACTCGCTCGGCCTCATCGATCCTACCAAGCCGGTTCGCATCACCGTGCCCGAGGCCCTGCTGCCACAGGTCAATCGCGATGCGGTGCTCGCGGTTTCGCTCGAGCCGCCGGGCGGTTCGCCCACCGGTCAGCCGACCGGCCCGGTGATCGCCAACGGCAAGCTCGCAAGCCTCTAGCCGACAACCTCTCCCGCAGCGTCATACCGGCGAAAGCCGTATCCAGTTTTCTGTCTGGCGCTTCGCGCGCTGGAATTCCGGCTTTCGCCGGAATGACGGAGATCACATCCTCATCGACAAAAAGTTCAGCGGCGCTCCGGCATCCGCCCAAAGCCGGCCTCCGTAGCTCCCGGCGTCACCCCGATTTCGGGGGCCCCAACCAGCTACAGGAGTAACGATCAATGAAACTCTCGACCTTTGCCTTGTCTGCCGTTGCCGCCGCCGCTCTTGCGGTCTCGGCCATCGCACTTCCCACCATCGCCAAGGAGATGACCGTGGAGGTCGGCGGCGCGCCGATGTATCCCTCAAAAACATCATCCAGAACGCAGTCAATTCCAAAGACCACACCACGCTCGTCGCGGCGGTGAAGGCCGCCGGCCTCGTCGACACGCTGTCAGGCCCAGGCCCGTTCACGGTGTTCGCGCCGACCAACGACGCGTTCGCCAAGCTGCCGGCCGGCACGGTCGACACGCTGCTCAAGCCCGAGAACAAAGGACGCTCTCGTCGGCGTGCTCACCTATCACGTGGTGCCCGGCCGCTATACCGCCAAGGACATCGATGAACGATGGTCAAGAAGGACGGCGGCAAGACCGACGCTCAAGACCGTCGAAGGCGATGAGCTCACCTTCGAGTCGAAAGACGGCGCTCTGTGGGTCTGGGACGCCAAGGGCGACGCCGCCAAGATCACCATCACGAACGTGCTGCAGTCGAACGGCGTCATCCATGTGATCGACACCGTGCTGATGCATGGCTGATCGCTTTCGCGGATTTGTTCAGCGCAACCCGCGAAGCTTTCGCCGGAGCCTCGCCGTGGTCCCCCCGCGGCGGGCTTCGTTGCTCTTCGCGTCCAGCGCGCCTGGCTAGTCGGCCCCGGGGATGGGGCCCCAGTCGGCGAAATAGCGCGAGCCTTCGATGCGTGAGAGCCTCGGACTCGTCGAACAGCACGAGGAGGCCCGGCCGCCCACGATCGAGAACGGAGAGGCCCTCGGGTTTTCCGGATCTTCCGCCCGGCGTAGAGGTGCCCCAGCTATAGGCCCATTCGTGCAACAGCACCGGCCTTCGCACGTAAGTCGGGTCTTGCGGCTTCCAGCGATAGATGCGGAACGGTGCCGGCGCCGAGGTGACCGGGCCCGCCAGCACGAACATCTCGTCGCCGGAACGGGTGGATGTCGCGCACGCCTAATCCGCCAAGGTGGAGAAAGTGGAGGACGACCGTTCGCTTCTTGATCGGTGGCGGCGCCTCTTTTCCTCGCATCGATCTCAGCTGCCACCACTCACGGCATAGCTGTCGAACAGAGGCCCGCGCAGACCGAAGAGAAGCCTGCCGTCGGGTCCGACCGCCATCCCTTCGATGTCGAGCCCGTTCTCCTTGCTCTGAAGCTCGAGGAAGGGTCTTGAGGAATTTATTCTTCGCCAATGCCTCGCGCAGGCTTCCCGGCCGGTAAACGAGAACACTTCGCCGAAATCGGCGATCCTTCCCCGTCGTCGACGAGCTTCACCCGGCCGAGCAAATGCCGGCTCGGACTGTTCGACAATTCGGTCCGACAGAGAGACTTGGGCTTCCGTCTGCTTCCGCACCCAGCAGTGAGAACCGCAAATCCACAGTCTGTCGCCGTCGACGGCAAGGGCCTCGACGTCAGCTTCTCGTCGTCGCTCTTCTTGCCTGGCAGGCCGGGGAACAGGCTGTCGAGGCGGTATTGCCGCCGCAGGCGGTAGCCGTCGCCGTCAGGTTCGAGGGCATTCCGAGGCTGCGGCCTTCGTCGGAGGCGGTCCATAGAAGCGCCCGGCCACCCGCGACGGCCGACAGATTGCGGAGGAGCGCGGGGTCGCGCGCGGCGTCGCGATAATCGAGAGAGCGAAATGGGCACTGAAGGGGATCAAGGCATCCTCCCGGAGCCAACGTGCGGATCCTGAAAGACTACGACCAAAGGTAGTGGCGATGTAAGGTCCGGGCGGCGCTATTGTTCGTTCGATCAGCACGGCCCGGAAATCGTTGACGTTGGTGAGCGTCGGGCCGGTGACGAGCAGGTCGCCGATCGCAGCTGAAGAACGTCCAGGGATCGTTGTCGGCGAGCATGGCCTTGGCGTTGAGGCCTGCGGCCTCGGCGCGGGCAAGCGTGTCGGGCGTGATGATGGCGCCGGCATTGTCCTCGCGAGCCGTCGATGCCGTCGGTGTCGCCGGCCAAGGCATAGATGCCTGGCATGCCGATCGAGCGCGATGGCGAGCGCGAGCAGGAACTCGGTGTTGCGGCCGCCTTTGCCTTTGCCCTTCAGCGTGATGGTGGTCTCGCCGCCTGAGATCAGCACGCAAGGCGGCACTCAGGCTGGCCGCGCATGGCGCATTGCCGGGCGATGCCGGCATGGACCAGAGCCACGTCGCGGGATTCGCCCTCGATCGAGTCGCCGAGGATCACGGGCTTGACGCCGGCTTTGCGCGCAACCGCCGCGGCAGCTTCGAGCGAGGCCTGCGGCGTGGCGATCATGATGTTCTCGACGCCAGCAAGCCGCGGATCGCCGGGCTTCGGCGTCTCGTCGGCGGTCTTGAGGCGCTCGAGCACGGCCTTCGGCACATCGATCTTGTATTTCTCGATGATGCCGAGCGCGTCTCTGTTGGTGGAGGGGTCCGGCACTGTCGGGCCAGAGGCGATGATCGAAGGATCGTCGCCGGGCACGTCTGAGATCATCAGCGCCACAACCTTTGCGGGCGACGCGGCGGCGGCGAGCCTGCCGCCCTTGATCGCGGAGAGGTGTTTGCGCACGGCGTTCATCTCGCTGATGGTGGCGCCCGACTTGAGCAGCGCCTTGTTCACCGCCTGCTTGTCCTCGAGACTCACGCCCTCGGCGCGGAAGTGCCAGCAGCGCCGAGCCACCGCCGGAGATCAGGCAGAGCACGAGGTCGTCCTTGGTCAGCCCCTGGACAAGCTCGAAGATGCGCTTTGCCGCGTCGCGGCCGGCGGCGTCGGGGACCGGGTGGGCGGCCTCGACCACTTCGAGGCCGCTCGGTCGGGCACGCGATAGCCGTAGCGGGTCACGACCAGCCCTTCGAGCGGTCCCTCCCAGGCGTCCTCCAGCGCCTTGGCCATGGCGCCTGACGCTTTGCCGGCGCCGATGATGACGGTGCGTCCCTTGGGCCGGGGCGGGAGATGGGCAGGAACGCAGATCGAAGGGCAGCGCAGCGTCCACCGCCGCCTGAAACATGGATTTCAGAAGCTCGACCGGCGTCATTAAGGCCTCCAGGGGCGGCTCACCTCGCACAGACGATTGCAAGAAGGCAAGCGAACTGATTACAGACAACAAAAAAGCCCGGAGTTACCGGGCTTCTCTGTTGAACAAACCAGGAAATTGGCACCGGATTGGCACCGGGCTAACCATCATATTTGCGGATGAGTTCTTTGTGTACTATCGGCCGGGATGGATGAGCCATCATTGAACTAAATTAAAGGGCAACCAGCATGGCAGCCAGCAACCGACACGTGATGTGGCATGGCATGTTTCTGTTTCTGCTGGGGATGCTCACGGCCTTTGTCGAGCCCATGAGTCGACCAATGTGCGCATGGGGCTTGCCGCGCGCACTTGGTGGGCTTGACGAACGGGGCATCTTTCTGATCGCGCTGGGTGCCATCTGAACCGAGGTGAGACTGGGGCCACGCGCAAAGGCGATAGCGTGCTGGACCGCGCTGTACGGCACCTATGGCGTGAATTGGCTGTTCACCGTGCTCGCTGCGGTGTTCGGTACTGGGGCCGTGTCTCCAATCTTGGCACCAGGCCGTAGTGGGCAAGCCTGGCAAGAGGGTCTTGTGATGGCTGGATTTAGTCAGGTGTGTTCGTTGCGATGCTCACCTCCTCGGTGCTTGTTCTCTGGGGCCTTCGGGCCAGAGCATTGGAGTGGAGCCGTCCGAGGTCTTTCGCGAGTAGCGCGTGTCCGGCCGAGTTAAAATCCCTCAAGCATCGACCAATCAATATCGCCGTCTTGCCACTCCGTCATTTTAGCATCCTCTCTATTGCAATTGCTGCATCTGTGTCGGCATCAGGGCAAATGCAATGCCGGGAATTGGTCATCGACGGTCCTCCCACCAGGTGAAGGAAAGTCACAATAATCCACTCCGAGCTCGCGCGCCTTATTGTGTTCGCTGCCTGCCAGGCTCGACCCCCGCACCGACAGAGGATCGCAATACGGCAGCGGGAACGATCAGTGTTTTGACACTGAAGTATAGAATCTTGCGCCATCCGCTCGACCCGGCGTCGGCGGCACGCAGTCATCCCAGTTGCCGCTATTGGAGTAGAAGGAGCTGCAACATTCTCCTTTGGTGTTTGTGACGCCAGGCTCCTTCACTCCACCCGGACGAGTGATGCTGCAATTCTCGTCTCCCAGACTGACAGCAAGCCACAAAGTCGCCGGGAGCACTAGCAAAGTTGGGAAGCGGGTCGTTGGCATCGTGGATCCTCCAAAAGGGTCGGCCACAATCGGCTTTATACTAGCCCAATTGTTTGGAGGTTTTGGGGCCGGACCGCCCAATCGAGATGAACCCGCACTGAACGAAGGGCGCCGGCCGGAGCCGACGCTGCGACCACCGTATGGGCTCCGGTCGGGTTACTATGCCAAATAGGGATATCAGCAGCGCGAGCACGAATATCGCGGCTCACAATAGCGAGCCTCAGCAAAAAGCTGTCGACGCTATCCTCGTAATGTCTTGGAGGGCCAGGCCACCGACTAGCCATCGCGCTACCTCAAAATCAGCACGGGGCGATATGGGGCTGAAGGCCATTAGAAAACGAGACGGGGTGGCAAGTCACAATATAGGAATCATAAATGATAAGGGCGCCGGCCGAAGCCGACGCCCCCGCCAGGCTTGATAATGAAGGCCCTGCAACTACCTATTTATCGGTGACGGTCTTCCCTGCCGTCACTGGTTTCCGTGGAACCGGAGAAGTCCCAGCTGCGCGGGCAGGGCTTCTCCATGCGCGCAATCCTCATGCAGCGCATCGTTTGTTCCAACAAAGTTCAAAAAGGGCGGGCGTGGGCCCTCGCCGATCATTTTCTCTTACCGGCGATTACCGGGTTGCACGGGCTGCGTATGAGGGAAGCAGTTAGGCGCCGGCCAGAGCGCATCGTCACGTTGCGACAAAAGACGCGATTGCTGGCGGACAGCCGGCGAAAGAACTAGGGTCAGGACCCATAAACTGAACGAAAAACTCGGATGATGACTTCGAGCTAAAGGACGGGCCTCAATCAGCCGGTCGCGGACGCGATCCGCGACCAGAGGCTGGCGCAGTCCGTCGGGCGAGTTGCGTGATCAGGCAGGAACGTACGTCAACCTGATCGCGTCCTCGCCGATTAAATCGCTGGCCACAAGGCGGAGCGGCGGCCGGGGGCCGGCGAAGAATGGCTTGCCGCGACCAAGCACGACGGGGCGGAAGTAGAGTCGATACTCATCAATAAGACCAAGGTCGGTTAAGCTTCGTGCCAGGTCTGGTCCGCCAACTGCAATCTCCCCAGCGAGCCGAGCCTTCAGCCCGCGCATCACCGCCTCGACGTCATCCGCGACAAGGGTGGCGTTGGGACCGACGGACTTCAACGAGCGCGACACGACCCACTTCGGTTGGCGTCCGCCACGCCGCCGCGAAGTCGCGTTCCGCCGCATCCCACTCGGGACGGTCTTCGTCCCAATAGCGCATGACCTCGTACATGCGGCGACCGTACACACTGCCGGTCAGGCCGCGCACTTGCTCGGTGAAGTGATGAAAGAGCGCAGGACCAGGCGCAAATTCCTGGTGGTCGACATAGCCGTCCAGGGACTGGTTCAATTCGAAGACGAGTTTCGCCATGCTACAAAACCTCCATCCCAAGTTCTTCAGGATAGCTTGAGCCGCCGTGATGCAGAAGCGAGGTTGGGCACAAATTGCGCGCCGCTTCGTGGCGTGGGCCTTGAGTCTGGAGCGCTACTCAGGACGGACCTCAATCACCCGGTCGGTGGCTTGCCGGTGTTGACCGCCAATTGAGCGTCGAAAGCCCGCTTGTAGGCGGGCCGCGCTTCGCCGCGGGCGACATAGGCGGCGAGGTTCGGATATTCGTCCAGAATGCCCGATGGTTTCAGCCTGAGCAGCACCGACACCATCATCAGGTCGCCCGCGCTGAACGCACCATCGAGCCAGTCGGCGCTGCCAAGGCGAGCGGAAAGTTGCTTCAACCGGTCGCGGACGCGATCCTCGACCAGAGGCAGGCGCTCCTTGCTCCAGGGCTTGTCGCCCTCCAGAATCTTGGCGTTTGCGAGTTCGAGGATCGGCGGCTCCACCGTGTTGAGCGCGGCAAACATCCATGTGATCGCGCGCGCCCGCGCATCGGCATCGTCCGGCAGCAGGCCCGCATGGCGCTCGGCGATATGGAAGACGATCGACCCTGTCTCGAACAGGGCGAGATCGCCTTCCTCGTAGGTCGGAATCTGGCCGAAAGGATGAAGCGCCAGATGCGCGGGTTCCTTCATCGCACGAAACGAAACAAGGCGAACCTCGTAGGGTTGGCCGACTTCTTCAAGCGCCCAGCGAACGCGCGTATCACGCGCCAGTCCCCTGCCGCCATCGGGTGACCGCTCAAAGGCAGTAATGGTGATGGTCATCGTGAGGCTCCTCCTTGGCGAAAATCATCGGCTGCGGCTGGGGCGCGGTAAAAAGTTGGCACCGGAATTGGCACCGGACAGAAAAGAACGCCTCGGTATCAACCGTGACTGGGGACGACTGGGGACTATGGATTAGCGTTGTCACGGGCCAAGCGAATGAATTAGGTTGCCTATTCCAGTTGCAAGGCGTTGTGCCGTAACCCCTGGGGACAGTTGATTTATGTCAGTTCAGCCGCGTGAAAGTGCCGAGAAACCAGGCACGCGCACAACCGATCAGCATCAAAAGCCAAAATCCGACATCGAAATCTCGCAAGCCGCCAAAATGCGGCCGATCGTCGAGGTGGCTGCCGAGAAGCTCGACATTCCGCCGGAAGCTGTCCCGCCTTACGGCCACTACAAGGCGAAGATCTCGCTCGACTACATCGCCTCGCTTGCCAACCGGCCCGACGGCAAGCTGATCCTGGTCACCGCGATCACGCCGACGCCGGCCGGCGAGGCAAGACCACCACCACCGTCGGTCTTGGCGATGCGCTCAATCACATCGGCAAGAAGGCGGTCGTCTGCGTGCGCGAGCCGAGCCTCGGCCCCTGTTTCGGCGTGAAGGGAGGCGCGGCCGGCGGCGGCTATGCCCAGGTCGTGCCCATGGAGGACATCAACCTCCATTTCACCGGCGACTTCCACGCCATCGGCGCCGCCAACAACCTGCTCGCGGCGCTGATCGACAACCACGTCTATTGGGGCAACAAGCTCGACATCGACACCCGCCGCGTCACCTGGCGCCGCGCCGTCGATATGAACGATCGGGCGCTGCGCCAGATCGTCACGGCGCTCGGCGGCGCCGCCAACGGCTTACCCGCGCGAAGCCGGCTTCGACATCACCGTGGCGAGCGAGGTCATGGCCATCTTCTGCCTGGCCAAGGATCTTGCCGACCTGCAGCGGAGGCTGGGCAACATCCAGATCGGCCAGACGCGCGACAAGAAGCCAGTTACCGCGCGCGACCTCTCCGCGTCCGGCCCGATGGCGGCGCTGCTCAAGGACGCGCTTGCGCCGAACCTCGTGCAGACGCTCGAGAACAACCCCGCCTTCATCCATGGCGGCCCGTTCGCCAATATCGCGCATGGCTGCAATTCGGTGATCGCCACCACGGCGGCGCTCAAGCTCGCCGATTATGTGATCACCGAGGCCGGCTTCGGCGCCGATCTCGGCGCCGAGAAGTTCTTCGACATCAAATGCCGCAAGGCCGGGCTCAAGCCCGATTGCGTCGTCATCGTCGCCACCATCCGCGCGCTCAAGATGCATGGCGGCGTGGCCAAGGACGATCTCAAGAAGGAGAACGTCGCAGGCGCTGGAGAAGGGCTTCGCCAATCTCGAGCGCCACGTCAACAATCTCAGGCGCTACGACGTGCCGGTGATCGTTTCCGTCAACCGCTTCTCGACCGACACCGAGGCCGAGCTTGCCCTGCTCAAGCGCCTGTGCGCCACGCTCAGCGTCGAATGCGTGCTCGCCGATCATTGGGCGCAAGGCGGCGCAGGCGCCGAAGAGCTCGCCCGCACCGTGGTGCGCACCATCGAAACGAAGCCGAGCGATTTCCATCCGCTCTATCCTGACGACATGCCGCTGTGGGAGAAGACGCGACCATCGCCCAGGAGATCTATGGCGCTTCCGACATCACCGCCGACAAGGCGCGTGCGCGACCGCTTCGCCGAGCTGGAGAAGGAAGGCTTCGGCAAGCTCCCGATCTGCGTGGCCAAGACGCAATACAGCTTCTCGACCAATCCCGACGCCAAAGGCGCCCCTCGGGCTTCACCATCCCGATCCGCGAGGTCCGGCTTTCGGCCGGCGCCGAGTTCGTGGTGGTGATCTGCGGTGACATCATGACCATGCCCGGCCTGCCCAAAGTGCCCGCCGCCAACAATATCGAGCTTGCCCCGGACGGGCGCATTACCGGGCTGTTTTAGACAAGCAAGGGGTTGCCAGGGGCTTAACCGGACGTTACCACCTTCCCGCCCGCCAAGGTTCTCTCAAGGCAAGCCCTACTTTAGGAGGAAACGTAGCCAATGTCGGCAACGCGAAAGCCGGGACGCAATTTCTGTTCGTTCCCGGCCCGACCAATATTCCGGACCGCATCCTGCGGGCGATGCATATCGCCATGGAGGATCACCGGTCCTCGGACTTCCCAGCTGACCTTGCCGCTTTACGAGCGGCTGAAGAGATCTTCAAGACCAAAGAGGGCCAGGTCGTCATCTTCCCGTCGAGCGGCACCGGCGCCTGGGAAGCCGCCCTCACCAACACGCTGGCTCCGGGCAACAAGGTGCTCATCGCCCGCTTCGGCCAGTTCAGCCATTTGTGGAGCGAGCTTGCCAAGCCGGCACGGCCTCGATGTCATCGTGCAGGACGAGGAGTGGGGCACGGGCGCCAATCCCGAGCGCATCGAGGAGGCGCTGCGCGCCGACAAGAACCACGCGATCAAGGGCGTGCTCGTGGTGCATAACGAGACCGCCACCGGCGTCACCAGCAATATCGCCGCGGTGCGCCGCGCGCTCGACGCCGCCAGGCACCCGGCGCTGCTTTATGTCGACGGCGTCTCCTCGATCGCCAGCATCGACTTCCGCTTCGACGAGTGGGGCGTCGACCTCGCCATCACCGGCTCGCAGAAGGGCCTCATGCTTCCGGCCGGCCTCGGCATCGTCTGCGCGAGCAAAAAGGCGCTCGCGGCGATGAAGGACGGCAATTTGCGGCACTGCTATTTCGACCTCGCCGATCAGATCAAGGCGAACGCCACCGGCTATTTTCCCTACACGCCGGCGCTGCCGATGCTGCATGGCTTGCGCGAGGCGCTCAACATCATCGATGAGGAGGGCCTGGAGAACGTCTTCGCCCGCCACCATCATCTGGCGAGCGGCGCGCGCGCCGCGGTGGAGGCGTGGGGGCTCAAGCTCTGCGCCAAGGAGCCGAAATGGCATTCCGACACGGTGACCGCCATCATGGTCCCGGCTGGATTCAACGGCGCCGACGTGATCGACGTTGCCTATAGGCGCTACAATCTCGCGCTCGGCGCCGGGCTGTCCCAGGTCGCCGGCAAGCTGTTCCGCATCGGCCATCTCGGCGATCTGAACGAGTTGATGCTGCTCGGCGCCATTGCCGGCGCGGGAGATGGCGATGCGCGATACGGGCATCGAGGTCGAGCTCGGAAGTGGCGTCGCGGCGGCGCAGGCTGAGTTCCGCGACGGCATGCAGGCGAAGATCAAGCAGGTCGCTGCCGAATAGGCTTTCCGCGCCCGCGGGGTAGCGGCGCATCAGAGCCAGTTTCGCCGACAAGCTTCGCCGGTCCGATCCGCCTGGGTCGCGCCGGCGGAACGGGCGAGGCGTTCGTGTTCGGGTTGAGAGTTGAGGAAGTGTTTTAGGTCCAAGGGGTCGTTCGGTGCAGCACCAAATCGTGTTCCTCGATCGCGAGTCCGTCGGCGCCAATGTGCGCAAGCCGGAGTTTCCGCACAGCTACAAAGAATATGAGGCGACCTGGACGCCGGAGGAGATCCTCGAGCGGCTGAAGGACGCCACCATCGCCATCATCAACAAGGTGCCGATGCGCGCCGACACGCTGAAGAAGCTGCCGAAGCTCAAGCTGATCGCGGTGGCGGCGACCGGCACCGACGTGGTCGACAAGGCGTTCTGCAAGGAGAACGGCATCACCGTCGTCAATATCCGCAACTACGCCTTCAACACCGTGCCTGAGCACGTGCTGGCGCTGATGTTCGCGCTTCGCCGCAACCTGCTCGCCTATGTCGAGGACGTGCGCGCCGGACGGTGGGGCAAGGTCAACCAGTTCTGCTTCTTCGACCATCCGATCCGCGACGTCGCCGGCTCGACGCTCGGCGTCATCGGCTATGGCGCCATCGGCAAGTCGGTGGCGAAGCGCGCCGAGGCGCTCGGCATGCGCATCCTGCCCTATGACGTGTTCCCGCAAGCCGGGGCTCGTCGATCTTGAGACGATCTACAAAGAGAGCGACGTCATCACCCTGCATACGCCGCTCACGCCGGAGACCAAGAACATGATCGGGGCGAAGGAGCTCAAGATGATGAAGCCCTCCGCCATCCTCATCAACACGGCGCGCGGCGGCCTCGTCGACGAGCAGGCGCTGGCTGAGGCGCTGAAGAACGGCACCATCGGCGGCGCAGGCTTCGACGTGCTCACCAAGGAGCCGCCGAAAGAGGGCAACGTGCTGCTCGACCTGAGGCTGCCGAATTTCATTCTGACGCCGCATGTCGCCTGGGCGAGCCAGGAGGCCATGCAGATCCTCGCCGATCAACTCATCGACAATATCGAGGCGTTCGTGGGCGGCAGCCCGCAGAACGTCGTGGAATAAAGCTGGAAGGCACGACGATGACCAAGATGAAGAAATTGCTGTTCCTGTTCGACACCGACCCATACGCGAGCGTGTTCGACACGGTGGTCGCCTATGACGGCGGCGCCGACCGGGTGACGGGCTACGCCAATGTCACGCCGGACAATGTCGGCGCGCTGGTCGACGGCAACGATTTTCACCCGCGGCGGCAAGGAGAAGCAGAACACCGCGATCTTCGTCGGCGGCGGCGACATGGGGAAGGGCGAGGCGCTGCTGAAAGCGGTGAAGAAGAAGTTCTTCGGCCCGTTCCGCGTCTCGGTGATGCTCGATCCGAACGGCTCCAACACCACGGCGGCGGCCGGCGTGGCGCTGCTTGCCAAGGCGACGAAGCTCAGGGGCAAGAAGGCGGTGGTGCTCGCCGGCACCGGTCCCGTCGGCATGCGGGCCGCGGCGCTGCTCGCCGCAGGAAGGCGCCGACGTCACCATCACCTCGCGCTCAGAAGAAGCGTGCCGAGAACGCGGCGCAAGGCGATCGAGGCCCGCTTCGGCGTGAAGGTCAGGCCGGTCGCAGGGCGCCGACGAGGCAGCGCGCGCCAAGCGACCTCGAGGACGCGCAGATCGTGTTCGCCGCCGGCGCCATCGGCGTCGAGCTGGTGCCAGACTCTCGCACTGGGAAGGACAACCCAACCATCGAGGCGGTCGCCGACGTGAACGCGCAACCGCCGCTTGGCCTGGAAGGCATCGAGGCGACCGACAAGGGCAAGGAGCGGTACGGCAAGCTCTGCTTCGGCGCGCTCGGCATCGGCGGCCTCAAATTGAAGCTGCATCGCGCCTGCATCGGCAAGCTGTTCGAAACCTCGGAAGCGGTGTTCGACGCCGAGGAGATCTACGCTCTCGCCAAGGAGATGGCCTGACCGCATGATCAGAGCAGAGCGCCATCGACAAATTTCTCGACGAGCTTGCGAGCCAGAACGCGACGCCTGGCGGCGGCAGCGCCGCTGCCATCATCGGCGCCATGGGCGCAGCCCTCGTCGCCATGGTGTGCAATCTCACCATCGGCAAGAAGAAATATGCCGAGGTTGAAGACGAGATGCGCGCGCTGCTCGAAAGAGCCGAGGCGTTGCGCCATCAGGCTCACCGGCATGATCGAGGACGACGTCAAGGCGTTCGACGCGGTGATGGGCGCCTACGGCCTGCCGAAAGAGACCGACGCCGAGAAGGCGTCGCGCAGCGCCGCCATCCAGGAGGCGCTCAAGCTCGCCACCGACGTGCCGCTCGCGCTGCTGCCAGGCCGCGCGCGAGGTCATCGATCTCGCCGCGGTCGCCTCGGCCAAGGGCAATCTCGGGGTGATCTCCGATGCCGGGGTCGCCGTGCTCGCGGCTTATGCTGCACTGCGAAGCGCCGCGCTAAATGTTTATACCAACGTGAAATTGATCTCTGACAAAGCCTTCGCCGACGCTAAGCTGAAGGAACTAGAGATGCTTTTGTCCGGCGCGGAAGGCGTGACCGAGGAAGCTTATGAGCTGGTGAAGGGCAAGGTGAGCTGAGGCTCGCCTGCTTAGCGCCGGCCAAAAACCGAAAAAGGGAGGAAGGAAAGTGGACGTCCACGAGTATCAAGCCAAGGAGTTGCTCGCCCAGTTCGGCGTGCCGGTGCCCAAGGGCGCCGTCGCCTTCAGCCCAGACCAGGCGGTCTATGCCGCAACCGAGCTCGGCGGATGGAACTGGGCGGTCAAGGCGCAGATTCATGCCGGCGCCCGCGGCAAGGCCGGCGGCATCAAGCTGTGCAAGACCTATCACGAGGTGCGCGAGGCGGCGGCCGATCTGCTCGGCAAGCGGCTGGTCACGATCCAGACCGGGCCCGAGGGCAAGCCGGTGCAGCGGGTCTATATCGAGGTGGCCGAGCCGTTCGAGCGGGAGATCTATCTCGGCTATGTGCTCGACCGCAAGACCGAGCGTATCCTGGTCATCGCCTCGAAGCGCGGCGGCATGGAGATCGAGGAGATCGCCAGGACCGAGCCAGAGGCCATCCTGCAAGTGATCGTCGAGCCGGCTGTTGGCCTCCAGGCTTTCCAGGCCCGCGAGCTTGCTTTCGCGCTCGGCCTCAACATCAAGCAGGTGCAGCGCGCGGTGACCGCGATCATGAACGCCTATCGCGCGTTTCGCGACCGCGACGCCATCATGCTCGAGATCAATCCGCTGGTGGTGACCAAGGACGACCGCGTGCTCGCGCTCGACGCCAAGATGTCGTTCGACGACAACGCGCTGTTCCGCCGTCACAGCGTCGCCGACATGCACGATCCTTCGCAGCAGGACCCGCGCGAGGCGCAGGCCGCCGAGCACAATCTCAACTATATCGGGCTCGACGGAGAGATCGGCTGCATCGTCAACGGCGCGGGCCTCGCCATGGCCACCATGGACATGATCAAGCACGCCGGCGGCAGCCCGGCGAACTTCCTCGATGTCGGCGGCGGCGCGTCGCCGGAGCGCATCGCCACCGCGCTCAAGCTCGTGCTGTCGGACGCCAAGGTGAAGGCGGTGCTGGTCAACATCTTCGCCGGCATCAATCGCTGCGACTGGGTGGCGAAAGGCGTGGTGCAGGCCTGCCAGACCGTCGACGTGAAGGTGCCGCTCGTGGTCCGGCTCGCCGGCACCAATGTCGAGGAGGGCCGCAAGATCCTCGCCGAGAGCGGGGTGGAGATGATCACGGCCGAGACTTTGGCGGAGGCCGCGAACAAGGCCGTGGCCGCCTGCAACGCGGCGACGCAAGAACCTGCAAGGGCGAGGGCTTAAGCGCCCGCCGGGAGATGACCAATGAGCATTCTTATCGACGAAACGACACCGATCATCGTCCAGGGCATGACCGGCGACAAAGGCTCCTTCCACACCAAGGAGATGGTGGAGTACGGAACCAACGTCGTGGGCGGCGTGACGCCGGGCAAAGGCGGCACCAAGCATCAGGGCCTGCCCGTGTTCAATACCGTGAAGGAAGCGGTGGACGCGACCGGGGCCACCACCAGCATCACCTTCGTGGCGCCTGCCTTCTGCGCCGACGCCATCATGGAGGCGGCCGATGCCGGCATCAGGCTGATCTGCTCGATCACCGACGGCATCCCGGCGCAGGACATGATGCGGGTGAAGCGCTATCTCCGCCGCTATCCCAAGGACAAGCGGCCGATGATGGTGGGACCGAACTGCGCCGGCATCATCAGCCCCGGCAAGGCCATGCTCGGCATCATGCCGGGCCACATCTATCTCAAGGGCAAGGTCGGCGTGATCTCGCGCTCAGGCACGCTCGGCTATGAGGCCGCCTCGCAGATGAAGGCGGTCGGCATCGGCATCACCACGTCGGTCGGCATCGGCGGCGATCCGATCAACGGCTCGTCCTTCCTCGACCATCTGCAGTCCTCTTCGAGGAGGATCCGGAGACCGAGGCGGTGCTGCTCATCGGCGAGATCGGCGGTCCGCAGGAGGCCGAGGCCTCGGCCTGGATCAAGGAGAACATGAAGAAGCCGGTGGTTGGCTTCGTCGCCGGCCTCACCGCGCCCAAGGGACGGCGCATGGGCCATGCCGGCGCCATCATCTCGGCGGCAGGCGACAGCGCGGCGGAGAAGGCCGAGATCATGAAGTCTTGCGGCCTGACCGTGGCGCCAAATCCGAGCGAGTTCGGATCGACCGTGGCGCGCGTGTTGTCCGGCGGCGCGTCGAGGCCACAGGCTGTCGTCTGAGCTGAAGGCGCGGCGCCACATCGTTTTAGGCGGGGCGATGCGCCCCGCCGGGAGTGCCGGGCCATCATGAAGGACGATGTCAGAGAGCTCGGTGATGCGGGCGAGCGCCGTCCGCACCGGCTCTGATCGCCGGCACATCGCCGCGCGAAGCCGCCGAGCTGCTGTTCGGGCTCCTGCTCGACGTGGCGCGCAAGCATCAGCCTGAGATCGAGCCTCTGCTCAAAGGCGGCGCCAGCGTCGCCGATTTCACGCCCGAGCTCATGGCCCGCGCGCTCCAGGCGCAAGGCATCTGGTTCCAGCTTCTCTCCATCGCCGAGCAGAACGCCGCCATGCGCCGCCGCCGCCAGGTCGAGCGCGAGCGCGGCCGCGAAGAATTGCGCGGGCACGTTCAGCCATGTGCTGGCCGAGGCGGCGAGGGCCGGCGTCGAGCCTGAGGAGATCCAAAAGCTGATCGCCAGTTTGCGCATCCGCCCGGTGCTCACCGCCCATCCAACCGAGTCGAAGCGCGTCACCGTGCTTGAGAAGTACCGCAAGACCTATCTCCTCTTGCGCGAGCTGGAAAATCCGCGCTGGACCGAGCGGGAACGCGCCGCGCTGGTCGATGAGCTGCGCGACCAGATCGAGCTCGTGTGGATGACCGGCGAGCTGCATCTGGAGAAGCCGTCGGTCGAGCAGGAGGTGCAGCGCGGGCTCCATTTCTTCGACGAGACGCTGTTCGAGATGGCGCCGAAGATGCTGACCGGGTTTGAGTCGGCGCTGAAGCACGCGTATCCGGACACGCGCTTCGACGTGCCGCCCTTCTTCCAGTTCGGCTCCTGGATCGGCGGCGACCGCGACGGCAATCCCTTCGTCACCACGTCAGTGACGCGCACCACGCTCAAGCAGAACGCGCTTGCGAGCCTCAGGCATTACCGGGCGCGGCTCACGGAGCTTGCCCGCTATCTGTCCATCACCGAGCGCGCCTCGCCGGTGCCGGAAAGCTTCCGCGCCGAGCTTGCCCGCGAGCTGGAGGCGAGCTGGCGATGCGATCGCCATCCGCGCCCGCAATCCTGGCGAGGCCTATCGCCAATATCTCACCGTCAGTGCTGCGCAAGCTCGACGCGACCATCGCCCGCACCGAGGGCAATGGCGTGGACGACGGGCGCCCCTATTACGCCAATGCCGACGAGCTGATCCTCGATCTCCGCGTGCTGGAGAGCGCGCTTGAGGAGGCAAAGCTCGCCTCGATCGCCACCGATCTGGTGCGCCCGGTGCGCTACGCCGCGCAGCTCTTCCGCTTCTCGACCGTGCGCCTCGATCTCCGCGAGAACACCACGCGCACCACCGAGGCGTTGCAGGCGTTGTGGCGCGCCACGTCAGGGCAAAGCGGCGGCGAGCCGCCCGATCCGCGTTCCGATGCGTGGAAGTCCTGGCTGCTCGCCGAGCTTGCCCGGCCGCGCGCGGGCGACCGCGTGCTTGCCGGCCTTTCGCCTGAGGCCGAGGAGACGCTCGCCATGCTCCGGCTCGTGCCGGAGATGCGCGGGCGGCTCGACCGCGAGGCCTTCGGCTCATTCATCCTGTCGATGACCCGCTCGGTCGCCGACGTGCTCGGCGTCTATCTGCTCGCCAAGGAGGCGAACGTGTTCCTCGATGCCGCAGGCACCGAGATCTGCCCGCTCCCCATCGTGCCGCTGTTCGAGACCATCGACGATCTCCGCGCGGCGCCCGCCATCATGCGCGAGCTGCTCGCCGTGCCGCTCGTCCGCCGCTGCGACCAACTGGCAGGGCGGCGTGCAGGAGGTGATGATCGGCTATTCCGATCTCGAACAAGGACGGCGGCTTCTTCGCCTCTAACTGGGAGCTCGCCAAGGCGCAAGTCAAGCTCACCAAGGTGAGCGACGAGACCGGCGTGAAGATCGCCTTCTTCCACGGCCGCGGCGGCTCGGTCTCGCGCGGCGGCGCGCCGACCGGGACGCGCCATCGCCGCCCAGCCCGCAGGCTCGATCCGCGGGAGGTTCCGCGTGACCGAGCAGGGCGAGGTGGTGTCCTCCAAATATGCCAATCGCGGCACGGCCTTCTATCAAATGGAGCTGCTCGCCGCGAGCGTGTTCGAGCATGCGCTGAAGTCCGAGCGCGAGGAGGCGCTGAAGCCTCGCGCCGAAATCGACGACGCCATGGAAGCGCTGTCCGGCGCCTCGCGCGCGGCCTACACCGCGGCTCGTCGGCAATCCTGACCTCGTCACCTATTTCCAGTCGGCGAGCCCGCTCGAGGAAATCTCCTGCTCAATATCGGCTCGCGTCCGGCGCGGCGCTTCGGCGCCAAGAGCCTCGCGGACTTGCGCGCCATCCCCTGGGTGTTCGCCTGGGCGCAGAACCGGCACATCATCACCGGCTGGTACGGGGTCGGCAGCGCGCTCAAGAATTTCATCGAGGTGCGCGGCGAGGAGGGCGAGGCCATGCTCGCCCGCATGTTCAAGGACTCGCGCCTGTTCCGCCTGATCATGGACGAGGTGGAGAAGACGCTGCTCATCGTCGATCTTCGCAATCGCGCGCGCCTATTCCGGGCTTGTCGCCGAGGCCGCAAGTGCGCGACACGATCTTCCCCATGATCGAGGCTGAATACCGGCTCACGGCGGAGATGGTGCGCAAGGTGAGCGGCGAGGCCGAGATCGGCGCCCGCTTCCCGCGCCATCGCGAGGTGCTGGCCGAGCGGCTCCCCATGATCAACGCGGTCAATCGCGAGCAGGTCGAGCTGTTGCGGCGGTTCCGCGGCGCCTCGACGGAAGGAGAGCGCGAGCGCTACAAGCTTGCTTTATTGCTGTCCATCAACTGCATTGCCGCCGGCCTCGGCGCCACGGGTTAAACTGTAACGAAAGGAAATCGACGACATGAGCTTTACCCTGATCCAACAGGCGACCCCGCGTCTCCACCGTTCAGAGCTTGCCGTGCCGGGGTCGAACCCGTCGCTGTTCGAGAAGGCGGCCAAGGGCCAAGCCGACATCATCTTCCTCGACCTTGAAGACGCCGTGCGCCCCCGACGACAAGGAGCAGGCGCGCAAGAACATCATCGCAGGGCCTCAACGATCTCGATTGGGGCACCAAGACCATGATGATCCGCATCAACGGCCTCGACACCCATTACGCCTATCGCGACGTGGTGGATGTGGTGGAGAACTGCCCGCGCCTCGACATGATCCTGATCCCCAAGACCGGCGTGCCGCAGGACGTCTACGCCATCGACATGCTGGTCACCCAGATCGAGCAGTACAAGAAGCGCGAGAAGAAGATCGGCTTCGAGGTGCTGATCGAGACCGCGCTCGGCATGGCCAATGTCGAGGCGATCGCGCAGGCCTCCAAGCGCTCGAGGCGATGAGCTTCGGCGTCGCCGACTACGCCGCGTCGACCCGCGCCCGCACCGTCGGCATCGGCGGCCCGCACCCGGACTACGGCGTGCTCACCGACAAGGACGCCGACGGCAAGCGCGACTTATTACTGGAACGACCCCTGGCACTATGCGCTGTCGCGCATGATGGTCGCCTGCCGCGCCTACGGGCTTCGCGCCGATCGACGGGCCGTTCGGCGATTTCTCAGACCCCGACGGCTATCTCGCCGCGGCGAAGCGCGCAGCGGTGCTCGGCTTCGAAGGCAAATGGGCGATCCATCCGTCGCAGGTCGAGCTCGCCAACAAGGTGTTCACGCCGTCGGAGGCCGAGGTGACCAAGGCCAAGCGCATCGTCGAGGCGATGAAGCAGGCGGCGAAGGAAGGCAAGGGCGCGGTGTCGCTCGACGGCCGGCTGATCGACCTTGCCTCGATCCGCCAGGCCGAGGCTCTGCTCAACAAGGCACGCGCCGCCGGGATGGCGTAGAGCGTCACTAGACCAAAGTGCAGTTGTCATGCCCGCGCAGGCGGGCATCCAGTAATCACCGGGTCGCGAGTTAAGACGAGGCGCTCCACTGGCTCATGCCTCCCCTTGACGGGGAGGCTGGGCGATCTTCAGCGCGCCGGGTGGGAGACAAATCGCCCCAGCGTCGCGCTTGCGCGCCGCCGGACCTCCCGACGAGGAGTGGAGCGAAGCGGCTGCGCCACGGAATAAGGAGGGAACACATGACCATCACCGGAGGATGCCGCTGCGGCGCGGTGCGCTACAGGATAGAGGCGCGAGCCGCTGTTCACCCGGCATTGCTGGTGCCGCGACTGCCAATATATCAGCGCGGGCGCAGGCACGGTGAACGTGTTCTTCCCAAGCGAAGCGGTGAAGGTCGAAGGCGCGCTCGCCGACTATGCGAGCAAGGCCGGAGCGGCAACCAGATGCACCGGCACTTCTGCGCCGCGTGCGGGACGCCGGTGTTCACCCAGTCCGAAGCGCGGCGTCATTATATCGGCGTGCGCGCCGGGAGCCCTCGACGATCCGGAGCTCGGCAAGCCGCAGATGGCGATCTGGACCTCGAGCGCGCCCTCCTGGGCCGTCTTCGACGCGACCATCCCGCAGGAACCGAAGCAACCCCCACCGCCCAAGCCGAAAGGGTGATGAGGAGCTAGCGGCGCCTCTGCAAGCCGGTCTCAGAAACATAACTAGGGGAACCCATCGCGCCTTGAGACGGAACGTCGTTCCGGACGAACATAATAATTCGTTGCCAGTTGCAGGGATAACCCAAGGAGCAACATGACGGCGACGCAGCCTGGCGTGTCGCAGGAAACCTCGAAGCAGGCGCATCAGCCGTCATCCGGCAGCGCCGACACTTCGGGCGGCGCGGCCGAGCAGAGCTCAGCGCCTCCGTCGTCGGGTGCGGCGAGCGCCACCGAAGCCGAGCGAGGGGCGCGATGAACCCTGATCAGGGCAGCGCCGACCAATCGGCTGGAGCGAAGGAGCAGAGCTCGGCGCCTCCGGGCTCGTCTGCCGCCGATATCGCCAAGCCAAATCCGACGCCTGGTGACCGAGAGCTCCAGGAGTAGTGGGGCGCGTAGGCTAGCCCAACGCGAGGGCCGCTCATTTCGAGCGGCTACGCGTGCCTCAGCCTCCGTAGCGCTCGGTGCGGATCATGGAAGGCGCGACGCCCGCTTCGATCGCGCCTTGCGATGCAGCCTCGACGAACGGATTTCCGCCGCAGACGAAGACGTGCTCGGGCGGCCCAGGCAGCCTGCCGACAAGCTCGGCCACCATGGCGGCATCGACGCGCCGGCCGAAATCGCTGCTGCCGCCGCGGCTGGTCGCGGGTGAGCGCGAGCGCGAGCTGGAAACCGTCGTTCCTTGGCATCGAGCGCGAGCAGCTCGTCGCGGAAGATGACGTCCTCCCAGGTGCGCGAGGAGAACAGCAAGAGCGCCGGCACGCGCGAGCCGACGGCCGCGCGGTGGCGCAGCATCGACATCAGCGGCACGACGCCAGAGCCGCCGCCAAGCAGGAGCAGCGGCCCGCCGTCGTTCGCCTCCCAGACGAAATGTCCGCCGATCGGCCCGCGCAGCTCGATGGCGTCGCCGACCTCCGCCACGTCGTGGAAGAAGGGCGAGACCTCGCCGTCGTCGAGCCGCTCGATGGCCAGCTCGATCGCCGGCGTCTGCTCCGGCGCCGAGGCGATCGAATAGCTGCGCTCGGCCTGATAGCCGTCTGGCGCGGTGAGCCGCACATCGACATGCTGCCCGGCGCGGAAAGAAAGCGGCGCCAGACGGCGCGCAGAAGAAGCTCTTCACCCGCGGCGTGTCCGGCATGATCGCGGCGATCTTCGCCTCCTGCCAGACGGAGCTTCGGCTCCGGCGCTTTGCAGGAACCGCCTCAGTCACCGGTGAAGCGCTGCTCGCGCCAGGGATCGCCATAGATGTGATAGCCGCGGAGCTCCCAGAAACCGGCTTCGTCGCGCTCGGTGAACTGCAAGCCGCTCACCCATTTCGCCGACTTCCAGAAATAGAGATGCGGCACGAGCAGCCGCGCCGGCCCGCCATGGTCGGGCGGCAACGGCTTGCCGTCGTAGCGGAGCGCGATCATCGCCTTGCCGCCGACGAGATCGGCGACCGGCACGTTGGTGGAATAACCGTCGAAGGAATGGGCGAGGATGAACTGGTCGCTGGCTCGTCGATGCCGGCGGCTTTGAACACGTCGTCGACCAGCACGCCGTCCCAGGGCGTGTCGAGCTTCGACCATTTGGTGACGCAGTGGATGTCGCGGATCTGGTGCGTCTTCGGCAGCGCGTTGAACTCCGCCCAGCTCCACTTGGCAACCGGCTTCGGCCCGACCTGCAGCGTGAAGGACCAGTCGCCGAGGCTGATATGCGGCGTGGGGCCAGCAGACAACACTGGGAAGTCTGCGGTCAGCGATTGCCCAGGCGGCAGCCGGTTGGCGATGTCAGGCGACTGCTGCCGTCCAGTAAATCCGCGCGTGATCATGCGTCATTCCTCCAATGCCGGATCCTTACAGATAAGAACGAAGGAGAACATCTCGTCAAAGCGTAGCAGGGGCTGCCGAGAGCCGGCTTAATTGTGCCCGGTGGCTCCCTTCGGCCGACTAACCACAAAACTCGCTAAGCATCGCTGAAACTTTCCGCAGTGTCCGTCCGGTTTGGTCAGAGTAAAAAGGGGGACTTCAATGTCCTATCGCGTTGCGCTTCTTAGTGCCACCGCTTCGATGCTTGGCTTTTGCCGGCGCGGCGTACGCCGGAGTCGGTCACCGTCACCAAGGCGGTGCAAGACACCTGCGACTGGGAGTACGACAAGTTCTGCAACCAGAATGGGCTTGGCAGCGAGCTTCTCGACATGACCAAGGCCTGCGTCCACGCGCTCGTTGCGGCCGGCTGACGTTTCGCAGGAATATGTCGATCAGCAGAAGAAGCTGCTCGGCCGCTAGCCGCCGCGTCACCCCGCAAAGCGGGTCCAGCCTTTCTCTGTCGCACTGGATGCTGGCTTGCGCCGGAATGACTGGTGAACTCATTCCCACTCACAAACCCAGCTCGCCGCCACCATCCCGGCGTTCGAGGGAAGGTCGGGGAGTGAACAGTCTCGAGGCAACCAACTGACATCCCTCCCTGCCGGGGGAGGTGGTCAGCACAACCCATCCGCACTGTTGCGCTTATGCAAGCAAGACACTTTACTTTAGGAGGAGGCTGCGCATCCGCGAGAATCACGATTAAACTCCCCGCTCTCATCGAACGCTTGAACAGGCGGGAGGCCATGTTGATAATTCCTATCGCGTTAAACTGCTTGTAGCTTTTGCTTCGGCCGCTTGCTTGGCCTGCGCGGCGCAAGGCCAGCCGATCACAAGGCAGTGCAGGCGGCCTGCAAAGCCGACTACAAGCAATATTGCAGCGAGTATGGGCTCGAGACCTCCGGTCTAAGATCATGCATGGACCGGAACGGCCATAATTTGTCCAAGATTTGTGTCAACGCGCTAGTTAAGGCCGGCGAAGTGAGCCAGGCGGAAGTGGATCGTCGGAAGAGAGCTGCCCGCTAGCGCCCGCCGCCAGCGCAAGGCTTCGGCAACGTCAGAAGGCTTGCTTGCGTCATCTTTGCCTCGCCCTCTGTGGCCAGAGGTCTGCGCCGCGCTGCGCAGGCGCGCATTGCTCATTGGATTGATGACGACCAGAATGGCGCAACAAGCAGGTCTAAGGAGCCCGCCTCCACCTCCATTTTCCGAAAGCGGTCGCTTGCATCGGTCGCAGTTGCCCAGGTTATCCATGCCTTGATGTGGTCGAGGATGCGCATCTCCCGGCCTGCTCATGAACCACCCGTTTTGGACAACCTACGCCACGCTTCGCTCGCTGACCTGGGTACTAACGCGCGACTTCTCATCCCAGCCGATGAGACCAAGGGACCCGGCGTGCGGCTTAAGCATCGCACGACCAAACGGGCCCAGAGGGCGCCGGCTCGGAAGAAGAAAGGATAAAATTACGAAACGAAGCCAATTGCTGCGGTGCAACACCGGTCAATTTGGTTGGGGTGGGCTTCATGAGTTGGTTTCCGCGCCACGGCGAGCCCGTCCACCCTGCGGTGAAATCAGCAGGAAAGAGGAGGCCTGCGCATTCGCGGAAAGTCAGCCTGCGCTGCTCGAAGGCCATTGCCGCCACATGGGGACGAGGCTAGCTCAGGACCAAACAAAGTCGCCTGCAGTGCTGGCCCCGCAATGCCGGTGCCAATCACCCGCGGCGTCTCGGGCATGATCGCGGCGATCGCGCCTCTGCCTAGCGGAGCGTGGGAGTTAAGGATGTCTCCCCCGGTTTCGCAAAACAAACTCAGCTGCTGCGATGCAACATCCGATCAATTTGATGAAGAGGGGAGGACATCAACGACCATGCTTTCGTCCTCCTCGCGAGCCCGCCGGTCTTCATGAGAGGTCTCCGATCTGGGGCGGCCTGTTGACCGAAAGGCTCCAACCGGCTGGCCGTTTGTCCGATTGAACGTGAAGACATGTGGTCGGCTGCCGCGGAGTTCTTCCAATAGCACTCGCTATCGTTTCGGTGCTTCCGCTGCACGAAGGTGAAAAAGCTTCACGCGTTGCGCCACTTGGCGAAGGTTGCTGCCTGGCCGTGCACGGCGCTGTCGATCAGCTGCCACACCACGCCGTCCTCGATCCGGAAGCCCCGGCCGGACTTGGCGATGCGCAAGCCGGAATATCCGGTGGCGAAGCCTTGGCGAGGCGACGTCATCGAGAAGTTTCTGCCGCTCCTCGCGGTCGACCGGCTCGGCCGAGAGACGAGAGGGAAGCGAGGTGATCTCGTCCCAGTCATATTCGAAGCAAGCTTGCGCCGCCTCGTTGGCATAGATGAAGCGCGGATCGGGATCCGGTGTTGTGGGCGAGCACGCAATGGCCGCGCCCGCTCATCGAGCCATGGAGCGGAAGGCTGCTGGCCGGCCGGCTCGAAGAACGCCGGCTCAGCTCCCACGGTCCGCCGGTAGCTCGAGACGAGCAGCCCGAAAAAATCGGAATTATAAGCGAGGACCATGTTGCGCTCAGCAGCATAGCCATCCGCCTTTAGCCGATCTTGCGGGCTCATGCGTTCAATTGCCACAAGTTGGGCTTTCGGTGGATGCGGAATGGCGAAAGCAGAAGCAAAGTTCGGGTCGAGGCATTATTTTCAATCCGAAACAATTAGGAGAACACGAAAATGACCAAACTCGACGCCCGCAAGTCAGGGTCGTTCAGGTCGGCGGCGAGATCGAAATCCATCGCCTCGGCTTCGGCGCCATGCGCATCACCGGGAAAGGCATTTGGGGTCCGCCTGAAGACGAGCTTGAGGTCATACGCACGCTGAAGCGCTTGCCTGAGCTCGGCATCGACTTCGTCGACACTGCCGATTCCTACGGGCCTGACGTGTCGGAGCAGCTCATCCGCGAGGCGCTCCATCCTCTATCGCGGCATGCTGATCGCCACCAAGGCCGGGTTGACGCGTTCGGGCCCCAGCGTTTGGGCGCCTGACGGGCGGCCTGAATGGCTGCGCGAGGAAGCGCTCAAGAGCTGCAAGCAGCTCGGGGTGGAGCGGATCGGTCTTTGGCAGCTCCACCGCATCGACCCCAAGGTGCCGCGCAACAAGCAGTTCGACGCGGTCAAGTCGCTGCTCGATGACGGCATCATCCGTCATGCCGGCTGAGCAACGTTTCGGTCGCTGACATCGAAGCCGCCTCGAGGGTGTTCAAGGTGGCGACGGTGCAGAACCGCTACAACCTCGTCGATCGCGGCAGCGAGGATGTGCTGGATTATTGCGACGGCCGAATGGCATCGGCTTCATTCCCTGGTTTCCGCTCGCCGCCGGCGACCTCGCCAAGCCCGGCTCGATCCTCGATGGCATCGCCGAAGGCCCATGATGCAACGCCGAGCCAGATCGCGCTTGCCTGGGTGCTGAAGCGGAGCCCGGTCATGCTGCCGATCCCCGGCACCTCGAAGGTCGCGCATCTCGAAGAGAATGTCGACGCGGTGAATATCACCCTGTCGGATCAGGACTTCGCCGCCCTCGATCCGGGAGGGGCGCAAGGAATATCGCGCAGCTTAGTCAACCATGTTCACGCGCCGATGAAGGATTGGCGGGCGAGGTGAGATAGGGTTGCGGCTCTGACCTTCGGGGGATGCTGCCATGCTGCGCCGAGGAGCTGATCTTTGTCGGGACCTGCGACATCGCAGGCCATGTGCGCGGCGAGGATTTCCGGCGCGCGAGCTAGCCGCTCGCAAGAAGCAGGGCATCGGCTGGACCCACGCCAATCTGATGCAGACTGCGTTCGGGACGATCCTCGATACGCCGTTCGGCACCGGCGGCGATCTCATGGTGGTGCCGGCGTCGACGCGAGCGCGTAGAACTCGGGTTTGGACTTCGCTTGCGCCGGACCGAAAGTGCCGTTCTGCACGTCGACGATGAGAAGTGCTGTGCGGCCTTTGACGATCGGCCGGTCGCGTGTGAGGGGCTCTGCTTGGCATCACCCTGCTTTTCCGGCATCTCAGCCTTCGCAGCAAGTCCCGGCGGGGCCGCGTGCTGAGGTTTTGGCCGTGATCAAGACCGGTAATCTTCGAAGTGGCCTACCTGCTCGGCCCCTGCCAGATGAGGGTCGTCAACCTGCTTGTCGAGGCGCCTTGGCCTACGCACTCGAGCGCATCGTGTCAGCCGGTCAGGCGACGCCTGAGGGTCAATGGTACGATCAGGACCGCGACGAGTTCGTGCTTGTGGTGGATGGCGCGGCGCGGCTCCAGCATCGAGGGGAAACCGAGGAACGGGAGCTTGGCGAAGGCGACTGGATCCTGCTCCCAGCCCATCGCCGGCATCGCGTGACCTGGACGAGGGCAGAACCGCGGACGGTCTGGCTCGCGGTGTTATTCTGGGGCGATCTTCGCCGAGAAATGCCGGTATAGCGCCAAAGCGCGATTGACGTAGGAGGCCTCCGGCACCGCGAGCCGCGAGACGAGGCTGTCACCAGCCCAGGCCAGGCCGATAATAGCCCCAAACCCCGGGGCCTCTGCGCTCAAGAAAGTGGACGGAAGCGAGATCGCCGGGATTAAACACCGTGACGAGATAGCGGCTGACCGGACTCGCATTCTCGATGGCAACCACGAGGCGATTTGATCCGAAATCCCGCACGCGCATCCAGTAGACGACGTCGCCGCCGGCACGGTTCTCGCTTTGCGCGAAATAGAGGTCGGCGCCGCTTCGCATCTCGGCGAGGCTGAAGTCTGAGCGCGGGCGGTCGAGGTCGGGGCCTTCGAGCGCGGTCGCCTTGGTGATCAGCGTTAGCCAGCGGCCTTCGGTCACCGACCAATATTTCAGGCCCTTCAGCGCTGAGACAGCGCCGAAGCGCGCAAGCAAGGCATCAACGCTTCCCGTGAACGGAAGCTGCCGGCAACGGCAACCAGGACGCCGTCGCCCTTTGCGGTGAAGCCGGCGCAGGCTGGCGGTGTCCAGCTGCGGAGCTCGGCGCTCGTCCACGTGGCTGCTGGGTGGAGCCCCAGGCGCAGCATAGGCAGGAACCGGCTCAACACCCGCACAAGGCGGCTGCGGCCTGCCCGCCGGCGCATGAGCCGGCCAAGCATAGGAGCACCGCGATAGCAAGGAGCGTGCGCAAGGCGACTGGAGGGAAGCCTAACAAGCGAGCGCGGCTACTCCGCGGCGAGCCTCACGCTATTGGCCGTTGGCCACCGGGCAGCGCGCCCACAGCTCCTGAAGCGCGGCAATCAGCGCGGCCATCTGCGCGTCGGTGTGCACCGGCGAGGGCGTGCAGCCGCATGCGCTCGGTGCCGCGCGGCACGGTCGGGTAGTTGATCGGCTGCACGTAGATCCCGTAGTGGGTCGAGCAGCGTGTCGGTCACCGCCTTGCAGTGCACCGGATCGCCGACCATCACCGGCACGATGTGGCTCGGATTGTCCATCACCGGCAGACGCGGCCTCTGAGCCGACCGTCTTCAGCGTTCGAGCCCGCTCCTGCATGCCGCGCGCGCTCGATACTCGCTCGCCTTCAGATGGCGGATGGCGGCAAGCGCGCCGGCAGCGATGGCAGGCGCGAGCGAGGTCGGTGAAGATGAAGCCCGGCGCATAAGAGCGGATGGCGTCGCAGCAGGCGCGTGGCTCGCGGCGATATAGCCGCCCATGACGCCGAAGCCCTTGGCGAGCGTGCCGTTGATGATGTCGACGCGGTCCATGACGCCGTCGCGCTCGGCGATGCCGCCGCCGCGCGGGCCGTACAGGCCGACCGCGTGCACCTCATCGAGATAGGTGAGCGCGCCGTACTTCTCGGCGAGATCGCAGATCGCCGCGATCGGCGCGATGTGGCCGTCCATGGAATAGACGCTCTCGAAGACGATGATCTTGGGCGTGCCGCGCGGATACTGCTTGAGCTTCTCCTCGAGATGCGTCAACGTCGTTGTGGCGGAAGATGTGCTTCTCGCCGCCGCCATGGCGGATGCCCTGCGATCATCGAGGCGTGGTTCTTCTCGTCGGAGAAGATCACCGTGCCAGGAATCAAGCTTGAGCAGGGTCGAGAGCGTCGCGTCGTTGGCGACATAGGCTGAGGTGAAGAGGAGCGCCGCCTCCTTGCCGTGGCAGGTCGGCAAGTTCGGCTTCGAGCTCGACGTGATAGTGGGTCGTGCCGGAGATGTTGCGCGTGCCGCCCGAGCCGGCGCCGACCGTCGTCGATCGCCTCGTGCATGGCGGCGCGCACCGCGGGGTGCTGGCTCATGCCGAGATAGTCGTTGGAGCACCACACCGTCACGTCGCGGGTGCCACTTGCCGGTGAAATGATCGGCGGCGGGGTAGGCCCCGCAGCGGCGCTTCAGAATCGGCGAAGACCCGGTAGCGGCCTTCGCGGTGCAACGCCTCGAGGTGCTCACGAAAATGCGTGTCGTAGTCCATCATTCTCAACCTGAACTGCTCGGCGACCCGGTTCTTTTGAACCACACCCTTGGACGGAAATATAGTGGCTCGGTTCCCATCTTTGCCTGCCACAGCGTCGCGCTCTTGCGTGAAATTGCCCAGAATCCCAACAAATTGCACATATTCAGCGCCTCGGCAGGTCAGGTGACGGTAGCCCTATGGCCGGGCTTTTCTGAACGTAAGCAAAACGAAGATTCGGCCTCGTTCGTTCGTAAAGATTTTAGGCCGGAAGCGCGGCATCATGACCTATCTCAAAGGACGGAGGGATCAGTCTAGCGAGAGGCCAACTCGGCGATTGACGGCGGCAGGCTGGGGCATGAGAAGTTGCGGCCTCCACCCGAATGGACAGACCTTGGCTCGCAACCGGCACAAAGTCGTCGACAAGAGAGAAGGCGCCGGAGGTACTGGCGCGGCAGAAAGCGTGCCTCACGGCAGAGGACGTGGGCGAGGCCGCGCCTGGACCGCACGTCGAAACAGCTCGCTTTTGGATTGCAGCCAGGTGCCGCCGCGGCGATCGTCGCCCAGTACCGGCGTGCCTCTTTTACCGCGCTCTACGGATCCGCGGGCCGAACCGCCACGCCAGACGGCGATCGGTCCGCCGAGACGCTGCGCTTCGTCGGCAGCGAGACCTGCGCCGGCTGCCACAGCGCCGAAGCAGAGCTGTGGCGCGGCTCGCAGCACAAGCTCGCCATGGCAGCACGCGACCGACAAGTCGGTGCTCGGCGATTTCAACGACGCGAGCTTCGACTATTACGGCGTGCATTCGCGCTTCTTCCGCAAGGACGGAAAATTCCTCGTCGAGACCGATGGCTCTGACGGCAAGCTCGCTGTCTTCGAAGTGAAATACACTTTCGGGCTCGACCCGTTGCAGCAATATCTTGTCGAGTTTCCCGACGGCCGCGTGCAGGCGCTGTCACTCGCCTGGGACAGCCGGCCGACAGGACAAGGGCGGCCAGCGCTGGTTCCACCTCTATCCGAACGAGGAGATCAAACACGACGACGTCCTGCATTGGACCAAGCTCAATCAGAACTGGAACTTCATGTGCGCCGAGTGCCATTCGACCGGCGTGCGCAAGAATTACGATGCGACGAACGATCGCTTCGCCACGACCTTTGCCGAGATCAGCGTCGGCTGCGAGGCCTGTCACGGACAGGGCTCGCGTCACGTCGCCTGGGCGCAGCGACGCGGCAAAGCTGGTGGCCGTTCGGCAAAGACTGACGACCCGGCAAGGGCCTCGCTGGTGCGCTTCGACGAGCGGCGCGATGTCGACCTGGACGCCAGATGCCGCAGACCGGCAATGCGATGCGCAGCAGCGTCACCGCGCACGCTGCGTGCAAGGAGGTCGAGACCTGCGGGCTGTGCCACGCGCGGCGCGGCCAGTTTTCCGAGGATTGGGTGCCCGGGCGGTCGCTGTCCGACACGCATGTCGTCTCGCCGCTCGCCCGCGGGCTCTATCACGCCGACGGGCAGATGCTCGACGAGGTCTACAATTACGGCTCGTTCAAGCAGAGCAAGATGTTCGCGGCCGGCGTCACCTGCAGCGACTGCCACGATCCGCACAGCGCCAAGCTGCGCGCTCTCCGGCGACGGCGTCTGCCTGCAATGTCACGCGCCCGACAAATACGCGGCCGGCACGCACCACCGTCATGCAGGCGGTCAACCCGCCGCTCGCCTGCGCGTCGTGCCACATGCCGGCCGCGCACCTACATGGTCGTCGACCGGCGGCACGATCACAGCTTCCGCATTCCGCGCCCCGATCTGTCGGTGAAGCTCGGCACGCCAAATGCCTGCAACGATTGCCACGCTGACAAGTCGGCGGAATGGGCGGCCGTCGGCGATCGAGGGCTGGCACGGGCCCGAGCCGCAAAGGGCTTGCAGAATTATGCCGACGCGTTCCATGCGGCGTGGAACGACGAGCCCGGCGCCGCGGACCTGCTCGCCGCGCGCCGCCGCGCGACGCCAACGCTCCCGCCATTCGCCCGCGCCGGCGCGCTCGCCGAACTCTGCCGCGACGTCTCTCACCGGCAACTCTCGACGTGGCGCGCGCGGGCCTGTCCGATGCCGACCCGATGGTGCGCATCGGCGCGCTCGACATGCTGGACAACGTGCCGGCGAACCAGCTCTGGCCGGTGGTAGCGCGGCTCCTGTCCGAACCCGATCCGCGGCGTGCGGCATCCGCGCAACCTCTCTGCTTGCCGGCGCGTTCCGACACGCCAAGCTGTCGGCGGCGGAGCACGCGACGTTCTGACCGCGCCACATGCTGAGTTCGTCGCGGCGCAGACTCCTGAATGCCGGATCGGACCGGAGGCGCGCGCGGCGCTCGGCGGCTTCTATGCAAGGCAGGGGCAGGCGCAGCCATGCGGCGAGGCCGAGTACAAGGCGGCGCTGCGGCTTCAGCCCGGCCTACGGCCCGGCGGCGGCCAATCTCGCCGACCTCTACCGGCAGCTTGGGCGTGACGCCGACGGCCGAGAGCGTGCTGCGCCAGGCGATTGCAGCCTCGCCGGAGGACGCAGGCCTGCATCACGCGCTGGGCCTCGCCTTGGTGCCGGCTGAAGCGCCAGGACGAGGCGCTTGCCGAGCTCGCCCGCGCCGCCGAGCTCGAGCCTGACCGCGCGCGCTATGCCTATGTCCATGCCGTGGCGTCGACGCGAGCGGCGCGCCGCGCCGATGCGATCACGCGCTCAAGGACAATCTCGCCAGGCATCCGAGCGACCACGATCACGCTCTCCGCGCTCATCAGCTTCAACCGCGATCAAGGAGATGTCGTCAGCTGCGCCTCGGCTACGCGCGAGCGGCTTGCGAAGCTTGAGCCAAATAACGCCGAGCTCAAAGCTTTGATCGAAACGCTGCGCGCGCAGGCGCGCAAGAAACAGCAATGAGGCTTGCTTCCTTAGCGGTCTGTTTACCGCTTTGAAAAGCGACGGCTGAAGTCATGCCGCTGCGGTTCGGGATGCGTCCGGTCTGCATAGCGGCACGACCCGGCGTACAACTTGGCTGTGCGTAGAAGGAGAAGAAAGTCATGCCCTCTCGCTTGCCAAACGGTCAATGTTTGGGGTCGGCATGCCGCCGCCCTTCACCTCCGCCATAAGGCCCGAGATCGCCACTTAGCCTGTGTCGTCCGATACTATGAAAAGGATGTTTGGCTTCTTATTCTGCGCGGCTGCCGGAGCAGCAACCGAGAGCGCTCCCAACACACACCGACGGCAAGCAACAATCCGCTCTTTTCGAGTAAAGTACCCACATTCCCTGAACTCTTGGAAGCGAGCTGGCTCCCGCAGTTCGTGAGAGCTGAAGTTACCACCAGAGGCTAGCGTGAGCCACCGAGCGCCATGGCAGTCACCGCGATAGGGCGGCGTTGGCAATTGAAGGAGATCAATGTCCGCTTTAGGGTCAGAAGCGGAAATGGTGTCACGCGCCGACGTCATGTCCATTCTACGCTCGAAGCAAGACATTTCGTCGGCAGCAAGGGAGTAGCACGTCCGCTTGTGCCAAGAGCGGACCTAAAACAGCGATGCGACATCCCCCGAAAGGAGTCAAAAGCCGTCGCGGGTGATCGTGGAGTTGGTCTGCTTTGTGCGTTGCGTACCTCCCACTAGCAAATCTTAGGAAGTGATTGCGCCAAGTGCAAGGTACCGTCATGCTCTATCGATCTAACGTTTGGAGGTCGCCAAATGTTGTACTGGCTCTACGATATTCCGCACCGTGGCAGCTGTGGGCATATTCGCTGTCGTGTTCGTCGGTGTTTGTTGGCTGGGTACGATTCTTCTCGCGTCCGCTTGTTCAGTCTCTGGTCGACCATCAGCCAGGGCTCAATGAGATGGTGGGTGACTTCCCAGTATTTCGGCGTCATCTATGGCTTGCTTCTTGGTCTGCCTGCCGTGGCCACGTATCAAAACCTATCGGACGTTGAAAAGACTGTCGGCAACGAAGCATCTTCATTGGCCGCCCTTTATAGAGATGTGAGCGCACTATCCCGAACCCGCCCGCTCGGAGTTAGAAGCGATGCTCCGTGACTATACGCGCTTCGTTATCGATGAAGCGTGGCCACTGCAGCGGAAGGGGTATCGTCCCCGCTGGAGCAGTGAAGAAGGGTTGCCTGCATTCCAAGAGCGCCCCGTTAGCTTCGAGCCTCAGCCAAATCTCAAGAGGCCTTACACGACGCTTCCCTCCGACAGTTCAACACCTTCTTCGAAGGACTCGAAGTGCCCGCCTCTACAGCGTGACGTCAGAGCATCCCAGCTGTCATGTGGTTCACGGTCGCGGTAGGAGCGCTGGATAAACATTTTCCTTCTCTGGTTGTTCGATCTCCGCCTCGGCATTCACCTACTGCTTGGAGGCATTCTTTCCTTCTTTCTGGCGACCATGATCTCCTGATCGTCTTGATGGACAACCCATTCCGCGGTGAAGTGCAGCGTCTCGCCTGCTGCATTTCAACTGGTCTACCATCAGCTGATGGGGCTAAATGACCAACCAGAATCGGCCCGGCAAGTCTCTGAGGCGCTCGGACTGGCGAGGGGAACGTCCGCTTTGGGTCATTAGCGGAAAATGGTGTCACGCCCGCGTCATGTCCGATCTTCCCCTCAAAGCAGACATTCGTCGGCGCGGTGGCACGTCCGCTTAGTGCCATTATCGGACGTTCGAGAGGGTCGAGGAGTCGACTAC
>ERZ1370068.2410-contig-1562_pt1 | contig 137734 bp, 205 predicted proteins | sample MGYA00561227_ERZ1370068 | MGnify/ENA primary metagenome ERZ1370068 (study PRJEB38410, sample SAMEA6850437) | metagenome | study: Metagenomic assessment of the ecological functions of the soil: analysis of the soil microbiota associated with the...
TTGTACTTCGAGATTTCAGTTACGTATTGCTGTCTGTTGCCGCATTGCCTTCCTCACGCGCGGGTTGAAGACGCGGATGCCATCGCCGACGAGCTGAAAAAGAAGTCCTTGTCGAGCGTCACGATCGCGACATCGAAGCCGGCGGCCGCGACGCGCTTGATCGCGAGCGTGCCGATCGCATCGTCAGCTTCGTAGCGCTCGGAGGTGAGGATCGGGACGCCGAGCGCTTCGCACGCCGCATGCACCATCGTGATCTGCTGTGCGAGCTCGTCGGGCATCGGCGTCCGGTTCGCCTTGTAGTCCGAGACGAGATCGTCGCGGAAGGTGCGTCGGGCAGATCGAACGACGCGGCGATGACTGCAGGCTTGTGCTCGTTAGAGCAGCTTGCGCAGCCATGGTCACGAAAATGTAGACGGCGTTGGTCGGCTGGCCCTTCGCGTTGCGCAGCAGTCCGCCCTCCGCGGTGCGGACCGGCGCGTGATACGCGCGGTGCATCTGCGAACTGCCGTCGATGAGATAAACGATCGGTTTGGGGGCCATCAGATGCGGGAAATTTTTACTATATCATTGCGGGTCATGCGGTTCCGCGAAGGCGCGCGCGCGATGAACGCACGGCCGCCGCGACGGCCACGAGGACCGTCGTGTGCGTGCTGTGCGCGTGGTGCGTGCTCGCGTCGGCGTGCAGCCGCGCGGCCGCGTTCTTCAAGCAGTATGGCACGAGGAAGAGGTCTACCTGTCGCTCGACGGCACGGCGACGGTCTACGTGCACAGCTCGGTGGCGGCGCTGAACGCGCTGCGTGGCACCTCCTTCGATACGGACCCGGCGGCCGCCATCGACCGCGCGGCCATCCGCGACTACTTTCGTCGCACGACGGCCGCGTCACGTGGGTCCGGCCGTCGCGCCGCAGCAGCCGGCGCTTCGCTCACGTGCGGCTCGAGGTGACCGACATTCGCAAGCTGAGCGAGGCGGCGCCGCTCCGCGTGGTGACGTATCAGTTCGCGGAGCGCGACGACCTCTTCACCTCCACCAGACGGTGGTCGCGCCTCCCGCGCGACAAGAACGTCGGCAACGTCGGCTGGACCGGCCGGGAGATCGTCGCGTTCCGCCTGCATCTGCCGAGCAAGATCCGCGATCAGAATTCGGGCGCGGCGGGATCGGCCGCGGCAACATTCTCGCGTGGGAACAAGCTTCGCTCGGCCGATCGGCTGCGCGGCGTGCGCTCGAGATCGACGCGGAGATGGATCCGCAGTCGATTCTCTACCGCACGCTGTGGCTGTTCGCCGCGACGTTCGTGACCGTCGCGGCCGCGTTCGGCTTCGTGATCTGGTGGGTGATGAGAAGGGGACCGGCGGCGATCCCCGTCGCAGCGAACCCGCGATGACGTCTGTTCTGCGTACGCGCGACGCGTCACGCGAGTGGGCGCGGGGCCCCACGAGCTCTAGTGGCGTGTCTGCTCGAAATGTAAGGGCCGTTCCGTTGGAACGGCCCGAAGATCACGGTTCAAGGCTTGACGTGGTCCCTTCACCTTCTGTTGATACGGTCCGCTAAGAATGTTCGACCAGTTTGGCGCCAAACCGGCCGTCCTGCAGCTGCGCACGCTGCGGCAAGTTCGTGGACTGGGACGAGGCGCGAGTGCGGGTCGTCTGCTCGTGCCGGCCGCGTCTCGAACTGACGCCGGTGCTGGTCCGCGAAGCCGCCGACACCGACCGCGCCGCGGTGCGCGAGCTGTTCGCGCGCGACTTCGGGCGCACCGCAGATCGTTGCCTTCGGTGAAGTCATGGACATCGATGCGATGCCGGCGCTGGTGGCGATCCAGTTCGCCGACATCTCAGGCGCGCTCGCCTATCGCGCTGCTCGGCGGCGCGCTCCCACATCGTCGCGCTCGCGACCGACCCGATGTCGCAGCGCTCCGGCGTCGGCGGCCATCTCCTCGCCGAAACCGAGCTCCTCGCGCGACGGCTCCAGCTGACGCGCCTCATCGTTTCGACCAGCAACGACACCTGCTGGCGCTGTAACTTCTATCAGCGGCGCGGCTATCGCCCGACTGATCTCGTCCCGGACAGCATCATCGCGCTCACGAAACACGAGGTCGCCGGTTTTGCGGGGATTCCGGTGCGGGACGAGGTGCGGCTCGAGGAACGGAATTGGGTAATGTGGGAAATCTGGTAATCGGGTAAGTTGATTTGAAATCGGGCAATCGATACTCGATTACCCGATTATCCAATTACCCAATTCTCAGAACCGCAGCCCGAACGCCATCCTGAACAACCGTCCGCCGTTGGTGCCGGGATCGGCTGGATGAACTGGTTGTCCTGTGTCGGCTTTGCCGAAGTTCGCGCCCTGGATGTAGCCGGTCGCCAGGCCGTTGGCGTCCTTCGGGCTGTTCGGATCGGCCGTGACCGTGGTGTCCCACCTGATCTGCTTGTCGTTGTTCAGCAGGTTGTAGAACTCGACCTTGAACCACGGCTTCGACCGTCTTCCACACCGGAATGCTGTAGGTGGACGCGAAGTCGAGCACGCCGTAGCCCTCGAAGCTGCGCGGCGCCGCGCTCGCCGAAGAACAGCGTGTAGCGCCGTGTCCGCGTTGATGTTGTTGGCCGGATAGCCCGGATTGCGCGCCAGCTCGATCGGCGAGCGGCACGCCCGCGGCGCTGGTAGCTGAACGTCGTGCCCGAGTCCACGCGCCAGACCGGCGACAGGTCGAGCGAGCCAAAATGGCCCATCTCTCTGCGTGTAGGTGCCGTAGACGCGGACCTTGTGCTGCTGGTAATCGGCGAGCCGGCCGTCCGGCAGAGTACCGATCGAGCGCCGGTCCGAGGATTTCCGGATAATCGCCGAACACCGACACGATGCCCGGCTGATTCGCCGCTTCGACGTTGGCGTTGCCGTCGTTCTTGAGCTGCAGCGTGTAGTGCGCGCCGAAGGTCATGTTGTTGCGGTAGCGGTAGCCGCTCTGGAGAATCAGCGCCTGGTACTCGCGGTGGATGCCGTCGGTGTTGTCGTAGATCGACTTTCGACAGGTTGCCGATGTTGGCGCCGTTGCGGTTGACGTTCACGACGCCGGTCGTCATGTCGATGATGTCCTCGACGAAGTCGTACCAGCGGCGGAACTGATAGGTCGCCTTGCGCGAAGCCGCGCGTGCCGAGCTCGCGGCCGACGCTGGTCGTGAACTCGCGCACCGTCGGCGAATGGAGGCCGTCGGCGACGAAGATGTTCGCGGTCGGGAACGCCGCGCTGATGATCGTGCCGTAGTTGGCCAGATCGAACGCCGGCGCGAAGTCGCGGCCCGATCCGGCAGGGCCGGTGTAGCCGTAGGTCACGCGGCTCGGGTTGCCGACGTCGGTGTTCGCCGCGAACTGCGCTTCGCTGTACTTGCCGGAGTAGTGGCCGTAGGACGCCTGCAGGACGGTCTTGCCGTTGCCCTCGAGGTCGTAGGTCGCAGCCGAGCCGCGGCACGATCGTCGTCGTGTCGACGGTGACGATGTCGCCGGTGGCGTTGCTGCGGACCATCTCGAACCGCGTGCCGAGATCGAGCGGTCAGGCGCGGCATCGCGATCCAGTGATCCTGCAGGTAGAGCGACGTCGTGTTGATGTTGACCTGCGCGCCGATCGTCGGCAGCCAGTTCTGCACGCGCGAGACGCCCGGCGTGAACACCGGAATCGGGCACGCCGCTCGCGTCGTAGACCGGGCGGTTGTTGCGCCGACCAGATAGTCGGTCTGGAAGACGTAGTTGGTCGCGCTCTGCGAGTTGCCGCCGGTGCGCGTGCTGCGGTAGTACTCGCCGCCGCCCTTGATGTCGTGCGTGCCGGTCTTCTTCGTCGACAGCGTGTACGACACGCTGCCGGTGAACTGCCGGTTGTTCCGATCTTCGGGATCGAGCGCGCTGAAGTACGGCGCGGCGTAGTGCAGCCGCCGACTGGACGCCGGGCGTAATGCCGCGCGTCATGAACGGCGATGCGGTGATCGCCGTGATCGGTGCCGCCGGCGCCTCTGAACGCCGAACTTCTTCTGCGAGAACTGCAGCGTCGCGAAGTACTTGCTTCGCGAGGACGCCGTTGTAGTTCGTCACGAACAGCGTTGTTCGGCTGCGTTCGCGTGACCAGCACCGACGGATCGAGCGAGTTGCTGTTCAGGCTGAACCGATTCGCCTGCGTCGATGCTGTTGTTGGTGTAGTCGCCGGAGATGGTATGGCCCGGCTTGCGGCGTGCCGGTGAACTTGATCTCGCCGCGCTTGTTCGTGTCGTGCCGGACGGCCGACTTGTCGCTGAGGATGAACGTGCTGTGTCGTGTCGGTCGATTCATAACGGCCCGACGAGAAGAACCACAGCCGGTCCTGCATGATCGGCCCGCCGAACGTGCCTTCGGACGACTTGCCGAGCAGATCCGGATTGGTGATCTTGGCCGTCTTCTGCCGCGGCGTCTCGTCGATCCAGCTCGGGTTGCTCAGGTTCTCGCGGAAGCTGCCGCTGAACGTGTTGCCGCCGCTCTTGGTCACGATGTTGATGACGCCGCCCGAGAAGCGGCCGTACTCCGCCGAGATGCGCGCCGGTCAGGATGTTCGTCTCCTGAATCGCGTCTTCGATGAAGAGGTTGTTCGCGGTGCCGAACAGGTTGTCGTTGATGTCGACGCCGTTGATCATGAACACGTTGTCGAACGCGGTCGCGCCGGAAATGTTGACCTGGCCGACGTTCGGCGAGTTGCTGCGTGAGACCCGGCGCCAGGTCGGCAATCTGCGCCGGCGTGCGTCCGACCGGCAGCGTGTCGAGCTCGCGCCTTCCGCGTACGACTGGCTCACGGTCGGGCTGGCGAGCGCTGCCGGCGTCGACGTGGCGACCACGTTGACTGTCTCACTAACTCGACGCGAGTGACATCGTCTGATTCGCCTCGGCCGTACCGCCGACGGTGAGCTCGATGGTGTTGTTGGTCGCGGGCCTGAAGCTCGAGATCTCGAAGTTCACCGTGTAGTGGCCGGGTGGGAGACCCTTGAGGATGTACACGCCGTTCACGTCGGTGACCGCCGTGCGCATGCCTTGCAGGGCAGGCGAGGTGACGGTGACAGTCACGCCGGGCAGCGACAGGCCGTCCGCCGACTGGACCGTCCCGGTGATCGTGCCGGTCTGCGCACCTTGCGCAAAGGCACGCGTGCTCGACGCAAGCGCGACGAGGCACGCCAGAACTGCTAACGCACGTTTCATTCGTCCATCTCCTCAGTGAGCAAAGTCCCGCGGCGCAAGATCGGGCAGGACCTAGGGTTGCCAGCAGGCCGTGTGCCAGAATGTGAAGCGGCTCACGTCAGCACGTAATGTCTTGCGGTTCAGTCGCTTGAGTTAATCGAAGGTATTCGGATTTGAACGACTGGTCAAGCATATCCAGAAATCTCGACGCAGGCGCTCCAAGGTTCCGGATCGTCGCGGCCGCCCGAGGGCCGCTTAGTGGCGTGTCTTCTCGAATCAATGTCGGGCCGTTCCGTTGGAACGGCCCATAGATCGCGGTTCAAGGCTTGTTGTGTGCGCCTCACAAGTTGTTGATACGGTCCACTAGAATACGCCCGTGCGATTGCAGGCCGCTGTTCGTAATTGTGCTTCTCGCTTTGATGCCGCGATCTCGTCTCGACGGTCCCGCCGCCGGTGATCGTCGAGCTGTTCACGGCGGAAGGCTGCTCGAGTTGCCCGCCGGCCGACGCGCTGCTGCAGCGGCTCGCCGAAGCGTCGGGCGCGTCCGGCCTGGAGGTCATCGCGCTCGGCGAGCACGTGGACTACTGGGACCATCTGGGCTGGAAGGATCGATTCTCCTCGGCGCGGCTCACCGACCGGCAGCGCGTCTACAACGCGCGCTTCAACACCGACAGCATCTATACGCCGCAGATGGTCGTGGACGGCCGCGCCGAGCTGGTCGGCAGCGACGCCGCCGGCGCGCATCGCGCGATCGATCGGGCCGCCGCGGCACCGCACGGCGCCGTGCGCATCGCCGTCGAATCCAGCGCAAACCGGGCGCAGATTGCGGTGGACGTGAACGTCTCCGGCCTGCCCGCGATCGCGCGCGGCGATCGCGCGGAGATCGTCGTCGCGATCACCGAAGATCACCTCAGCTCCGACGTCACGCGCGGCGAGAACCACGGCCTCGTCCTGAAACACGCCGCGGTGGTGCGCAGCCTGACAACGATTGGCGACGCGGTCGCGCCGGCATCGTCCGGCCGCGCCGAGCTGCCGCTCGGGCCGGACTGGCATCGCGATCGCCTCAAGATTGTCGCGTTCGTCCAGGAGCACCGCAGCCGCACGATCCTGGCGTCCGCGGCGGTCACGATGCCGCGCCAGTGAAGGAATACCCGTACTGGTGGGACACCGCTCACACCACAGAGCTTAGGACACAGACCGCCGAAACCCTTCGGGGCCGCTGCGCTCGACGTCGTCATCGTCGGCGCCGGCTATACCGGGCTGGCCGCGGCGCGTCATCTCGCGCGCGTCGGCGCGAGCGTCGCGGTCGTGGAGCGCGAGAGCGTCGGCTTCGGCGCCAGCTCGCGCAACGGCGGTCAGGTGCTGACCGGACTCAAGGTCGGTGCCGCAACCTCGTCGCGCGCTACGGGGAAGCGCGCCCGCGAGCTGTTCGACGTCGCGCGCCAATCGATCGAGCGCGTCGAGACGCTGATCGATCAGGAGTCGATCGACTGCGAGCTCGAACGCGCCGGCCACGTGCAGGCGGCGTGGAAGCGTTCGCACTTCGACCAGTTCCGCGAGGAGCGCGATCTGCTGGCGCGCGTCTTCAATCACCGCGTCGAGCTCGTCTCGGAGGACGCGCAGCGCACCGAGCTCGGGTCGGCTGCCTACCACGGGCTGCTGGTGGACGAGCGCAGCCGCGCGCTGAATCCGGCGCGGTATGTGGCGGGCTGGCGCGGGCGGCCGCGCGCGCCGGCGCGTCCCTGGTCACTGGCGTCGGTGTCACGCGGCTGACGAAGAGCGGCGCGCGGTGGGTCGTCTCGACGACCGACGGCGAGCTGCAGACCCGCGACCTGCTCGTCGCCACCAATGGCTACACGAACGGGGCGGCGCCGGCGCTGCAGCGGCGCTTCGTGCCGATCGGCAGCTACATCATCGCCACCGAGCCGCTGTCGCCGGCGGAAGCCGCATCCGTGCTGCCGCGCGGCCGCGTGGTGTTCGACTCGAAGATCTATCTCTTTTACTTCCGCCTCAGCGCCGATCGCCGCCTGCTGTTCGGCGGACGCGCGGAATTCAGTCCGCCCAGCTCCGAGACGACGCGGCGCGCCGCGGCGATTCTCCGCCGCGGGATGGTCGAAGTCTTCCCGGAGCTTGCGGACAAAGCGATCGAGTACGCATGGGGCGGCAACGTCGCGTTTACGCGCGATCAGATGCCGCACGCGGGTAAGCTGGACGACATGTACTTCGCCGGCGGCTACTGCGGGCACGGCATCGCGATGGCGACGCACCTCGGTGAGATCATCGCGCGGCGCATCGCCGGCGAGCCGATCGAGCATCCGCTCGTCGACGACCGATTCGCGCCGATTCCGTTCTACAACGGCCGGCCGTGGTTCCTGCCGCTGGTCGGCGCGTACTATCGACTCCGCGACATCGTTGGCTGAGTCGGGATTCGGGATTCGGGATTCGGGATTTGATGAATGGCCGTCAAGACTCGAGCGATCAAATCCCAAGTCCCGAATCCCGAATCCCGATCGATGGACCCCATGACCGATCTCGAATTCTCCGTCGATCGAATGCGCGCGATGGCCGACGAAGTCGTCGCGCGCTGCGTCGACGCACATCGCTTCCGCGGGCGCGCAGCCGAGCTGCGGCGACGTCGACGCCGGCGACCTGTGTCGCGCGATGCGCGAGCCGGCGCCCGAGTGCGGCGCGGCGCTGCCCACGCTGCTCGATCCGTTGTTCCGCGACTGGGTGCCTCGATCGTTCACGACGATCGGGTCCCGGCTACCTCGCGTTCATCCCGGGCGGCGGCGTGTTTCCCGCAGCGCTCGCCGACCTCATCACCAACACGACCAACCGCTTCACCGGCATCTGGCAGGCGGCGCCGGCGCTGGTCCAGCTCGAGGCGAACGCGCTCGACTGGCTGCGCGAGTGGATGGACTTTCCGCCGGAGACGCGCGGCCTGTTCACCACCGGCGGCTCGATGGCGACCTGGAACGCAATCCTGTGCGCGCGCGAGCGTCATCTCGGCGCCGAGATCCGTCGCGGCGTGCTGCTACACGTCGGACCAGGCGCATCACTCGGTCCTCAAAGCCGCCAAGCTCGCCGGCGTGATGCCCGATCGGGTGCGAGCGATCACGTCCGACGATGGCTTCCGTCTACGTCTTGATCTCGCTTGATGAAGCGATTGCCACCGATCGTCGCGCCGGGCTGACGCCGTTCGCGGTCGTCTCGAGCGCGGGGACGACGAACACGGGGGCCGTCGACCCGCTCGACGCGATCGCCGACCTGTGCGCGCGCGAACGGCTCTGGCACCACGTCGACGGCGCGTACGGCGCATTCTTCTACCTCTGCGACGATGGACGCCGCGTGCTGCGCGGCCTGCCGCGCGCCGATTCGCTGACCCTCGATCCGCATAAGGGCATGTTCCTGCCCTACGGGACCGGCGCGCTGCTGGTCCGCGATGGCGCGGCGCTGCGCGCGGCGCACGAGGCGACCGCCGCCTACCTGCCGGCGATGCCGCATCCGCAGGACTTCTACGATCCGAGCCAGCACGGTCCGGAGCTGTCGCGCGGGTTTCCCGGTCTGCGCGTCTGGCTCACGGTGAAGCTGTACGGATCGGCGGCGTTTCGCGATGCGGTCGCCGAGAAGCGCGCGCTGGCGCTCGATGCCGCCGAGCGCGTCGCCGCGCTGCCCGGAATCGTGATCGACGCGCCGCCGGACTTGTCGCTGTTCGCGTTCCACCTCACCTGGCCCGGCGCGACGCTCGCCGAGGAGGATGCCGCGACGCGCGCGCTCATGGACAAGACGACGGCGAAGGGTCGAGTCATGGTGACCGGCTGCACGGCGCACGGGCGCTACCTCGGGCGCGTGTGCGTCCTCAGCTTCCGCACCCACCAGCCGGAGATCGACGCGCTCGTCGAGGATCTCGCCGCGGCGATCTCGCGAGATCCGCACGAGTGATCGAATCGCCGACCGCGCGCACGCTGCACGCGATCGCCGTCACGGCAATGCGCTCGCGCGGCCTCGACCCCGAGTTCCCGCCGGACGCCGTGGCGGCAGGCCGCCGCGCTCGAGCGCGCCGCCGCGGACCACCGAAGAACCGACCCGCGATCTGCGCGCGCTGCTTGTGGTGCTCGATCGACAACGACGACTCGCGCGACCTCGATCAGCTGTCCGTGGCCGAGCCGCTCGCCGAACGGCGACGTGAAGATCCTGGTCGCGGTCGCCGATGTCGATGCCGCGGTGCGCAAGGGATCGCCGGTCGATCGGCACGCCGCGCTGAACACGACGTCGGTCTACACGCCCGGCGCCGATCTTTCCGATGCTGCCGGAGAAGCTGTCCACCGATCTCACGTCGCTGAATCCGAGCGAGGATCGGCTGGCGATCGTCGATCGAGTTCGTCGGCGTCGTCCGGCGGCGAGGTCTCGGCCGCCGACGTCTACGGCGCGGTCGGTCCACAATCAGCGCGAAGCTCGCCTACAACGGCGTCGGCGCGTGGCTCGCCCGGCACGGGTCCGCTGCCGCCGGCGCGGCGGCGGTGACGGGGATGGACGAGCAGCTGCGAGATGCAGGATCGCGCGGCGCAGGCGCTCGATCGCCGCGCGCCACGAGCACGGCGCGCTGCAGTTCGAGACGCATCGAGGTCCAGCACGTCTTCGACGGCGACACGCTCGAGCGACGTGCAGCCGCAGCCGCCGAACCGCGCGAAGGAGCTGATCGAAAACCTGATGGTCGCGGCCAACGGCATCGTCGCGCGCGTTTCTCGATGCGCGCGGCTTTCCGTCGCTCCGCCGCGTCGTGCGCTCGCCGGCGCGGTGGGATCGCATCCGCGATCCGTGCGGCGACGCTCGGCGGCGACGCGCTGCCGGCCGCGCCGGACTCGAAGGCGCTCGGCGGCGTTTCTGGCGCGGCGGCGGCAGGCGGCGCCGGAGACGTTCGTGGATCTCTCGCTGACCGTGATTCGCCTGCTCGGCTCCGGCGAATACGTCGTCGATCCGCCGGGCGCGGAGCCGCCCGGCCATTTCGGTCTCGCTGTGCGCGACTACACGCACTCGACGGCGCCCAATCGCCGCTATCCGGACCTGATCACGCAGCGGCTCGTCAAGGCGGCGCTCGCCGGCCACGCGTCGCCGTACTCCGATCGACGAGCTCGAGTCGCTCGCGGCGCACTGCACGCGGCAGGAAGACGACGCGAACAAGGTCGAGCGTCAGGTGCGGAAGTCGGCGGCGGCGATGGTCATCGCGTCGCGGGTCGGCGAGCGGTTCGACGCGATCGTCACCGGCGCGTCGAGCAAGGGCACGTTCGTCCGCGTCGGTGCGCCGCCGATCGAAGGGAAGCTGATGAAAGGCGACCACGGCCTCGACGTCGGCGATCGACTGCGCGTCCGCCTCGCGTCGGTCGACGTCGATCGCGGGTTCATCGACTTCGTCCGCGCCTGACGATGTGAACCGCCGAGCACGCAGAGCTCGCTGAGTTCTCTTTGACAAAACACTCTGCGGTCTCCGCGATCTCGGCGGTTGGACTCGCCGCGATCTCGCCGGTTGACTCGACGCGTTGCGCGGCAGGCGGCACTTGTGTCATTGATCTGCGCCTGCATCTACTACTCAGGTCCGTCGTTCACGTTTTCCTGATGTTGTTCGTCGCGACCAGCGTGGCTGCCGGTCAGTCGGCGACGGGCGCGCTGACGACCGGCGAAGCGATCTACCAGGCCGGATGCGCCGGCTGCCACGGCCCGAACGGCCAGGGCATGCCCGACACCACGATCGGATTCGACAAGCCCGCCACATTCCCGGACTTCAGCGACTGCCGCTCCACCACTCCGGAACTCGACGTCGATTGGCGGGCGACTATCCACGCCGGCGGACAGGGCCGTGGGTTTTCGCGAATCATGCCGTCGTTCGCCGAGGCGCTGACCTCGGCGCAAATCGACGCGGTCATCGGCTACCTGCGCGGATTGTGCCGCGACCGATCGTATCCACGCGGCGAGCTCAACTCTGCCGCGGCCGCTGGCGACGGAGAAAGCGTTTCCGGAAGACGAGACGGTGATCACGACGGCAGTGGACGCACACCGCGCGCCGGACGTGAACGACGAGCTGGTGTATGAACGCCGGCTCGGCGTGCGCACTCAGCTCGAGATCTCGGTGCCGTTCGCGTCGCTTCACGACGAGAGCGGAACGGCTGCGCGCGGCGTCGGCGACGTCGGCGTCGGCGTGAAGCGCGTGCTGTTCGCCAGCGCGCGATCGATCGTCAGCGCGCAGGGCGAGATCGATGCTGCCGACCGGGAATTCGTCGAAGGCGGCTTGGCGCCGGCGTCACGGTGTTCGAAGCCTTCGCGGCGTACGGGCAGATTCTGCCGGCGCGAATGTTCGTTCAGGCGCAGGGTGGAACCGAGCAGCCGACGTCGACCGAAGAGACGCCGCGCGCACTCTTCGGCCGCATCGCGTTCGGCCAGAGCTTTCGTCAGGAGGCGGGACTCGGTCGGATGTGGTCGCCGATGCTGGAGCTGATAGCCGATCGCGATCTGGAGGACGGCGCCCGCACCGACATCGATCTGCTTCCGCAATTCCAGGTCACGCTCAACCGGAGGCAGCACGTGCGCGCAAATCTGGGCCTGCAGCTCCCGGTCAGCAATACCGCCGGACGCTCCAGGCAGCGTGCTGTTCTACTTCCTGTGGGATTGGTTCGACGGCGGTCTGCTGGACGGCTGGAAATGACGCGATGACGCGCGCGCTCGTCTTCCTCGCTGCACTCGTTGCGTCGGCCGCGCTCGTGGCGAGTGCCGCGAGCGGACCGACGCGTTCGCCGCAGTTCCAGACCTCGGACCGCTGCATCGCCTGCCACAACGGTCTGCTCGACCGCCTCGGGCGAGGACGTCTCGATCGGGTTCGACTGGCGCGCCAGCATGATGGCGAATTCCTCGCGCGATCCGTACTGGCAGGCGAGCGTGCGCCGCGGAATCGATCGACCATCCTGCGTGCGCAGGCGCTGATCGAGGACGAGTGCTCCATCTGCCACATGCCGATCACGCGCTATGAGGCGAAGCTGCGCGACAAGCACGGCGAGGTGTTCTCGCACCTCCCGCTCGGCGGCGGCACCGGCGCAGCGACCGGGCGCGTCAGGCGGCCGATGGCGTCTCCTGCGCCGTCTGCCATCAGATCAGCCAGCAGCGGCTCGGCACGTCGGCGAGCTTCAACGGCGGGTTCGTCGTCGATCCGCCGCAGGATCCGGCGGTGCGGCCGGAGTACGGACCGTTCGTGGTCGAGCCGGGCCACACGCGAATCATGTGGAGCTCCACCGAAGGGTACCGGCCGACGCAGTCGGATCACATCCGACAGTCGGAGATGTGCGCGACGTGTCACACCGCTGCTGACGCAGGCGCTCGGGCCGGATGGAAACCCAGTCGGCCGGCTGCCCGAGCAGGTGCCGTACCAGGAGTGGCTGCACAGCGAGTTCAAGAACGACCCGGAGCTGTCAGTCGTGTCACATGCCACTCATCAAGGAGCCGGTGCCGATCACTCGGGTCTTCGGCGTGCTGCGCGAAGGTGTGTCGCGGCACACCTTCGTCGCGTCGAACTTCTTCATGCAGCGGATGCTGAACCGCTACCGCGACGAGCTTGCGGTCGCGGCGCTGCCGCAGGAGCTGACGGCCGCGGCCGACCAGACGGTCCGCTTCCTCGGATCGGAGGCGGCACGCATCACCATCGAGGACGTGCAGATCGACTCGGGGCGGCTGCGTGCCGAAGTCGCGGTCGAGAATCTCGGCGGCCACAAGCTGCCGACGGCATATCCGTCGCGGCGCGCGTGGCTCCACGTCGTGGTGCGCGATGCGGGCGGCCGATCGATTTTCGAGTCCGGCGCGCGTCAACCCGGACGGATCGGTGCGCGGCAACGACAACGACGCGGACGCGTCGAAGTTCGAACCGCACTACACGGGAGATTCGCAGCGCCGACGAGGTGCAGATCTACGAGACCATCATCGCCGGCCTGAACGGCGAAGTGACGACGGGATTACTGACTGGCGTTCGCTATCTCAAGGACAACCGCCTGCTGCCGCGCGGCTTCGACAAGCGGACCGCCGAGCCGGACATCGCCGTCGTCGGCGGCGCATTCGACGATCCTGATTTCAACGCCGCGTCCGATCGCATCCGCTACTCGGTCCCGGTGGCCGGCGCGCAGGGGCCGTTCGTCGTCGAGGCCGAGCTCCTCTATCAGCCGATCGGATTCCGCTGGGCGGAGAACCTGAAGGCGTACGAGCACGCTCCCGAGCCGCGCCGCTTCACCGCGTTATTACGAGTCAATGACGGCGGTGACCACCGCGACCGCTCGCCCGCGCAACGCCGAGAACCAAAGTCCCCTAAGCAAATCCCGAATCCCGAATCCGAATCCCGATCCGACTAAGCCCGGGCGCGTTTCTTCGGTGCGGCGCTCGCGTTCCAGCGGCGGCGCCGCCTTCCTCTTCGACGCGCTGATCGTGTCCAGGCTCTTGCGCAGCGCTTCCATCAGGTTGACGACCTTCGGCGGCGCCTCGACCTCCGGCGTCGACGATCTCGCGGCCCTTCGATCTTCGCGTCGATGATCTCGCGCAGGCCGACCTGGTAGTCGTCGCGGTATCCTGCAGATCGACGGTCGCCCTCGAACGTGCCCATCACCTGCTCGGCCAGCTTGCACTTCGTCCGGCTTCACCGTCGCCGGCATGTCGGCGAGCTCGTCGATCGCGTCCATGCTGCGGATTTCGTTCGGCGTGCCGCAGCGTGTACTATGATCAGACCCTTCTCGCGCGGCTGCACCTTCACCGAGATACTCGCGCCCGTAGAGCGCCACCTTGCCGATGCCCGCCTTGCCCTTCATGCCTTCGCGAATGACCGCGAACGCCTCGCGCGCCACCGGACCGTCGGGCGCGAGGTAGTACGGCCGCTCGAGATAGATCGGATCGATCGCGGTGTCGTCGGTGAACTTCTCGAGGTTGATGACGCGCGTCGACTCGACGCGCACCTTCTCGATGTCCTCCTCGTCGACGACGACGTAGCGTCCCTTCTCGAACTCGAAGCCCTTGACGATGTCGGTGTTCGGGACTTCGCGCTCGCAGTTCGGGCACCAGCGCTTCTGCTGGATGCGCGTCTGGCACTCCGCGTGCAGCTGGTTGAAGCTGAGCGTCGCGCGCGGCGTCGGTCGCCGGAAACACCTTCACCGGAATGTTCACGAGGCTGATCTTCAGGTAACCCTTCCACGTCGGTCGCGCAGGCATGTCGTGTCCTGTTTGATGGGGGCGATCTTCTCGTCCACTTTGACCTGGAACTGCCGGAACTTGCTGTACGTCGCCGTGCCTTCGACCTTGCTGCCGTCCTTGCGCACTTCGTAGCGCTCGCGCATCTCGACCGGGACGAACAGATCGAGCGCCGGCTCCAGCTGATACGTCACGTCGATCGTGCCGCGGATGAACGGGTCGTTCGCGACGAGCTCGCTCGCGACGACGCGTCCGCTGGCCGCTTCGATCCAGAAACGTCCATGCGCCGGCAGATCGCGATCGTTGGTCGTCCGGATGATCGTGCCGCTGCGGACTTCGTCGTACTCGATCACCCAGACCGTCCGTGGCGGCGGACGACCTCGGTTCGCCGCCGAGCCTTGCCTTCGTGGTCGGTGCTCCGCTCGAAATGAAAGCGCGGCGAGTGCGCGCGGTCGAGGATCAGCAGCGCCAGCACCGGCACGTTGATCGTCCGCTGCACGCTGCCGATGTTGTAGCGCGAGCTCTCGCGGCGATCTGTTCGACCTGCCGCGCCGACGATCCGGTCGGCTCGAGGAACAGTTTGACCAGCCGCTCGCTGCGGTCGTGCACCGGCTTGCCGTCGACCTCGAACACGTCGCGAAACTGCACCCATCGATCGGTTCCGACCGGTTTGACGAGCAGCAGGTCCGACGTCAGGACACGCCGCGCGTCCTGCACGCCGCCGGCGCGGGGCATGCCGCCGATCGCGTAGGACGGCAGCCGTGTACTTGACCTGCTGCACGTAGCGCTCTTCGGCGACGATGCCGGCGAGCCTGCCCTGGAAGTCGCGAACGTACGCGGCCGCGCGCTCGAGCACGGTCGTGCACGGAATCGGCGGCGGCCGGCGGCTGGGCTGGCGCGACAGCGCGCAGCGACGGCGAAGCACAACAGGACTAGAAGCCCGGGATTCGAACCATGATCGGCGAAGGACAATAATCGTCCTCCCCGCGCGCGAGCCTCGTCAAGCTAGAATCCCCGTCGTCCCTTCACCTTCTGTTGAGACGGTCCGCTAGGAGGTCTGGTATGAGACGTTGGTCGCTGGCTGGCGCGATAGCTGTAGCCCTGGCGGTGGGATCGCTCGTCGCGGCCGACCGTTCATCGTCGGCAATGGCCACCGCGGCGCTCGAAGTTCGTCGCCTCGCTGACGCCGGAGCAGCGGCAGCAGGCGAGCGCTTCGAGTTCGAGTCCGACGAGCGGCTGCAGCTGGCACTTCATCCCGACCGAGATGTTCCCGCGCAAGGGCTGCTGATCCGCGACATGAACGAGGCGCAGCGCAAGGCCGCGCACGATCTGCTCAAGGCCGGCCTCAGTCAGCGCGGCTATCTCACCGCCTCGTCGATCATGGATCTCGAGACCGTGCTCGGCGCGCTCGAGAGCGGCGCAGCGCGACGACCGAGCGGTCGCGCAGCGGCACGCCGCTGGTCCGCGATCCGGAGCGCTACTTCGTGTCGATCTTCGGCACGCCGTCGACCAAGGACACCTGGGGCTGGCGCGTCGAAGGGCATCACGTCTCGCTCCACTTCACCGTCGTCAACGGCACGCTGGTCGCGAGCTCGCCGACCGTTCTTCGGCAGCAACCCGGCGGAAGTGCGCGAGGGCCGAAGAAGGGGCTGCGGATCCTCGGCGCCGAGGAAGACGCCGCGCGCGCGCTGCTCGAAGTCGCTCGACGCCAGTCGCAGCAGACCAAGGCGATCATCGACGACGACCGCGCCGAACGACATGATGACGATGGACGAACGTGACGACATCAAGCCGCTGTCGCCGGTCGGCATCACCGCCGATGCGCTGAACGCGACGCAGCGCGATCTGCTGATGAAGCTGATCGACGTCTACACCGGCTACGATGGCGCCCGACATCGCGGCCGAGCGTCATGGCGAAGCTGAAGAAGGCGGGCGTCGAGAAGATCGCGCTTCGCGTGGGCCGGCGAGACCGAGACGCGGCAAGAAGCACTACTACCGCGTCCAGGGACCGACGTTCCTCGTCGAGTACGACAACACGCAGAACGACGGCAACCACATTCATTCGGTGTGGCGCGACTTCGACGGCGACTTCGGGCGCGACTTACTGCGCGAGCACGTGAAGAGCACCACCGCAACTGAGGCTGCAATTCGCAGCGCTGAGCGACACACAAAGGGACACGTCACTTTGTCAGTTCCTTCAACGCCGCGATTAACCCGTTCACCGCTGAGAAAACACCCGATCGAAGTTCCCGCCGAAGATCTTCTCCCGCACCTCCGCGCTCACGTGGACCTCGTCGAGCGCGGCGGACTGCTGCTCGTAGACGTCCATCACCCAGCCGCGCGGAAAGAACGACGAGTCGGATCCGAAGAGCATCCGATCCGGGCCGACGACCGCCAGCGCCTGGCGGAAGACGGCGGCGAGCGTGAGGCCGGGTTGATACTTGATCCAGCTGTTCGAGCTCGACGTGTCGAGCAGCACGTTGGGACAGAGGTCCGCGAGCATCAGCGCTTCGCGAAACAGGCCGGCGCCGAAGTGCGGCACGATGATCGGCACCTGCGGGTAGGCCAGCGCGACGGCGTGCAGATCGAGCGGGTTGCCGAAGCGGATGTCGAACGGGCTCGGCAGGCCGAGCTTCTTGCGGACGCCGACCGACAGCACGCCGCAGTGGACGAACACCGCCGTTCCCGGCCGCGCCGCGGCGATCGAACATCCGGCGCGCGCGCTCGTCCTGAATCGAGAAGCGGTGCATCGCGCGGGAAGAGGCAGATCGTCGCGCAGCGCCGCCGCGATCGATGGCCTCGGCCGCGTGGACCGCCGCGTCGGCCTGCGTCGGATCGACCATGAAGAACCCGACGAACCGATCGGGATGACGCCGCACCGCCGTCGCGACCGAGCCCGCGTCGCCCGGCACGCTCGCGATCAGCGCCGCGCGCGAGACGCGCGCGCGATCCAGCTCGCGCGACCCAGCGATCGGCGAGCGCTTCGGCGGTCCCGGGCGGATCCCAGCCAAGCTTCGCGATCGCGGCGTCACCGCCAAGCGGCGCGAAGAATTGCGACGAGAAGAAATGGCAGTGCGCATCGTTTGTCGCGGGCATGCGGTATTTTAGTGGCGCGTATGGACTGAGGCGGTCCTTTGTGGCAACCAGCCTTCAAGCGCGATCGTCGGCCGCGACATCGGAGCGGCCCGCCACTTGGTTCGAATAGACACGCCGCTAAGCCCGGAGGATTCGATGCCCAGCCGCGCCGTCATCGCGCTTTTCGGTCTTTGTCTGCTTCTCATTCCTGCGCACGCATTGGCGCAGGCCACCGGCGCGATTACCGGACTCGTTACCGACATCTCGGGCGGGGTGCTGCCCGGCGTGACCGTGGACGTGACCAACGAAGAAACCGCGCAGGCGCGCACCGCCGTGACCGGCGCCGACGGGTTCTTCGCGATTCCGCTGCTCAATCCGGGACGCTATCAGGTCGAAGGCGACGCTGAACGGGATTCCGCACCACGCTCCGCGAACACGTGGCGGTGGTCGTCAACGAAACCGTGCGCACCGATATGGCGATGCAGGTCGGTCAGCTCGAAGAGCGCATCGTCGTGCAGGGCAGACGCCGCTGGTCGAAACCACCAACGCCACGCTCGGCGTCGTCGTCGATCGGCAGAAGGTGGTCGATCTGCCGCTCAACGGCCGCAACTTCACGCAGCTCGGCACGCTGATTCCCGGCGTCGTCGCGCCGCCCGGCCGCGCTCGGCGGCCAGGACGGCAACGCGACGCCCGGCGGCTTCGGCAACGTCACCGGCGGATTCAACGTCAACGGCCAGCGCAACCAGTCGAACAACTTCCTGCTCGACGGCGCGGCGAACAACGACTCGTTCAACACCGGCTTCGTCCTGCGGCCGCCGCCGGACGCGATTCAGGAGTTCAAGATCCTCACGCACTCCTACGACGCGGAGTACGGCCGCAACGCCGGACTCGGTCGTGAACGTGGTCACCAAGTCCGGCACCAACGACTGGCACGGCGGCGCCTGGGAGTTCAATCGCGACGATGCGCTGCAGGCGCAGAACTTCTTCGCGACGACGAAGCCGGCGCTGAAGCAGAACCAGTTCGGCGGCGCGATCGGCGGACCGGTCGTGAAGAACCGCGCGTTCGTGTTCGGCTACTACGAAGGGTTCAAGAACCAGCAGGGCATCACCGACACCCGCACGGTGCTGTCGGCGGCGCAGCGCGCCGGCGATTTCTCGGGCGGCGCCGCGATTCGCGATCCGCTCACCGGCGCGGCGTTTCCCGGCAACGTCATTCCGGCGAACCGCATCGATCCGATCGCGGCGAAGATTCTCGACTCGTACATCCCGCTGCCCAACAGCAGCGCGAACCGCGTCGTCCGATCTCCCGACGTGCGCGGACACGCGCGAGCAGTTCGGCACGCGCCTGGACTACCGGCTCAACGATCGCCACAACGCTCCTCGGCCGGTATCTCTGTCGGCCACACCGAGCAACATCAATCCGCTCGGCGGATCCAACTTCTCGCCGGCCGGCAACACCGCGATCGCGACGCTGCAGGACGTGATGGGCTCGGACACGTGGATGATCCGGCCGACGATGATCAACGTCGCGCGCGCGTCGGTCAGCCGCATCTCGGCGCAAGCCGACCGTGACGAGCGGCCTCAACGTGAGAGACCTCGGCTTCAACATCACGCCGAGCAACCCGACCGCGGCGGGGCTGCCGTTCATCACCGTCACCGGCTTCTTCACCACCGGCGACGCGCAGCAGCCGTTCGCGACACGCGCTCAACAACGTGTTCGGGTTCACCGACGACGTCACGTGGGTGCGCGGCGCGCACTCGCTCAAGTTCGGCGGCGAGCTGCGTCGCGATCAGATCAAGGTGTCGTTCATCAACCGCCCGAACGGCGACTTCACGTTCGCCGGCACCTACAGCGGCAACGCGGCTGCCGATTTCCTGCTCGGATTCCCGGTGCAGTATCCGCCAGGCGACCGGCGATCCGAATCTCGACGGCGCGTCGTGGGTGTATGCCGCTCTACGCGCAGGACGAGTACCGCGCGTGTCGCGCGTCACGCTCAACTACGGCGCTGCGCTACGAGGTGAACCAGCCGTTCGCGGAGACGCAGGATCATCTCAACGCGTTTCATCCCGGCCAGCAGTCGACGATCTTCCCGGACGCGCCGACCGGTCTCGTCTATCCAGGCGATGCCGGCGTGCCGCGCGGAACCTATCCCACCGACGCGAACAACTTCGCGCCGCGGCTCGCGGCGGTGTGGGATCCGCGCGGCAACGGGCGGACCGTCGGTGCGCGCCGCGTGGGGACTGTTCTACGACACGCTGCCCGGGCAGGGCGACTTCTTCCAGAACGGCACGCTCGCGCCGCCGTTCCAGCCGCTCACCGAAGTCAACTACGCGCTGCAGGTCGCGGCGCCGCCGTTTTCGCGAATCCGCTGCAGGGCGTGACCGGCACGCCGCGGTTTCCCCGCCGGCCTGATCTTCATCGGCTGGGGCCGAGGACTTCGCGACGCCGGTCGTGCAGCACTACAACGCGACGGTGCAGCAGCAGGTCGGCGATCACTGGGGACTCGAGGCGGGCTACGTCGGATCGCGCGGCCAGCACCTGCCGATCTTCATGGAGGTCAACCCGACGATTCCGATCCTCACGCCGACGCCGCGCATCGGCCCGCGCCTGTTTCCGGCGTTCAGCCTCGTGCGGCCGACGTTCTCGGTCGCCGACGTCGTGGTACGACTCGCTGCAGGCCAGCGCACGATGCGGCCGTGGCACGGGCTGAACATGCTCGCGTCGCTACACGCTGGGCCACGCGGTGGATCACGTGTCGGGTCTGAACATCGGCGGCGAGTCGCGGCCGATGCTGCCGGTCACGATCGGCGACCAGGCGTCGATCGACGACGGCGCTGGCGCGCGAGAAGGGCGACGCGCTGTTCGACGTGCGCCACCGCTTCGTCCTCAGCTTCGGCTACGAGCTGCCGACGCTCGGCGATCGCGGCGCCGCCACGCGGCTCGCGCTCGGCGGCTGGCAGGTGAACGGCATCATCCAGGGCAGACCGGATTTCCGCTCACCGTGATCGAGCCGAACAACATCTCGCTGACCTCGCTGACGAACCGTCCGAACATGACGTGCGACCCGAACGACGGCGCGCCGCGCACGACCGCGCAGTGGTTCAACACGAGCTGCTTCCAGCGGCTGACGCTGGCGGCCAACGCCGGGCAGATCGGCGACGAAGCCGCGCGACGCGGTCCGCGGCCCTGGCTTCACGCGCACGGACCTGTCGCTGTTCAAGAACTTCGACGCTGACGGGATCGCAGGCAGCTGCAGCTGCGCGATCGAGGCGTTCAACCTGTTCAACCAGACGCGATTCCGGCAGCCGAACGGCACCGTCGGGATCGCCGACCTTCGGCGCGATCACGGCGGCCGACGACGGCCGCATCGTGCAGCTCGGACTGAAGCATTACACGTTCTGAAGCGGTTGAGGGCTCCTGAATGGACCGTCGTGAATTCCTGCGTCACGGCGCCGCGATCGATCGCGGCGCCGGCGTTCATCCGATCTTCCGCCGATCGACCGCAGGCTGCCGTGCGGCGTCGCGACCGGCGACGTGACGACGGGCCGCGCGATCGTCTGGAGCCAAATGCGATCGGCCGGCCCGCCTGATCGTCGAATACGCGACGCGGCCGCTGGCGTCGGCCGCTTCCGACCTGCGGCGCGTGGTCGGACCGGCGGCACTGGAGGACACGGATTACACCGCGCGGATCGATCTCACCGGGCTGCCGGACGGCCAGCGCATTTCCTATCGCGTCCTCTTTCAGAGCCTGTCCGACCTGCGCGTTTACAGCGAGCCGGTCGAGGGCATCGTTCCTCACGCCGCGCGACTGGTCGCCGACGCGCGACGTCACGTTCGCCTTCTCGGCGGACTGCGTCGGCCAGGGCTGGGGCATCGATCCTGTCGCGCGGCGGGCTGCGGCTCTACGATGCGATGCAGCGCGCGCAGCCCGACGTCTTCATCCATCTCGGCGACACCATCTACGCCGACCAGCCGCTCGCAGCCCGAAGTGCCGCTCGACGACGGATCGGTGTGGCGGAACGTGGTGACCGAGGCGAAGTCGCACGTCGCGCAGACGCTCGACGACTTCCGCGGCTGCCACCAATACAACCTGCAGGACGAGCACATGCGCCGCTTCAACGCGGCGGTGCCGCAGGTGGTGCTGTGGGACGATCACGAGGTGCGCGACAACTGGTATCCCACGCAGCGGCTCGACGCGCGACCAGCGCTACACGGAGAAGAGCGTCGCGCTCTTGTCAGCGCGCGCGAAGCGCGCGTTCCTCGACTATCAGCCGCTCGCGGATCGACGCGCTCGACCGCGAGCGCATCTATCGCTCGTGGCGCTACGGACCGGCTGCTCGAGATTTTCGCGCTCGACATGCGCAGCTACCGCGGCCCGAACTCGCCCAACCAGCCAGACTGCGCTGACGTGAGGACGTCCGCCATCCTCGGCGCCGCGCAGGTCGCCTGGCTCGAGGCGAGCGCTGGCCGTCGTCGTCACGCGACGTGGAAGGTCATCGCCTCCGACATGCCGATCGGCCTGGTCGTGCCCGACGGGCCGGACGATTTCGAAGCGGTCGCGAACCGCGACGACGGCGCGCCGCTCGGCCGCGAGCTCGAAATCGCGCAGATCGCTCACGCTTCATCCGCGACCGCCAGATCCGCAACGTCGTGTGGATCACGGCGGACGTGCACTACTGCGCGGCGCACTACTACAGCCCGGCGCGCGCGCGCTTCACCGAGTTCGATCCGTTCTGGGAGTTCGTCGCCGGGCCGCTGCACGCCGGCACGTTCGGACCGAACCAGCTGGATCGCGACGTTCGGGCCGGAAGTGAAGTTCATCGGCATCCCGCCCGGCATGAAGCCGAACCGGCCGCCGAGCGAGCCGTATCCAGTTCTTCGGCAGCGGGCCGGATCGATCGCCGCACGCAGACGTTGACGATGAAGCTGCACAACGTGAACGGCGAGATCTTCAGCGTCGACATTGCACGCCGCAAAGATGACGGTGGACGCGGACTGCGGGATTGGGGATTCGGGATTCGTTGGGACTCGAAGGATCCGGACACCGACGATCAATGCGCCGAATCCGGGCCCCAGATCCCGACGCCATTCAGATCGCGGTCGATCGCCCTGGCCTCATCGGTCTTCGCCGATCCCGCCGAGATCCGGCGTGCAGCGTCTTGCCGTTCGGGCGACGACGCGCTCGATGGCGCCGACGACGCGGTCGTGCAGATCGCGGTGGCCGAGATGATCGAGCATCAGCGCGCCGGCCCAGATCGCGCCGATCGGGTTCGCGATGCCCTTGCCCGCGATGTCGGGCGCCGAGCCGTGGATCGGCTCGAACATCGACGGATACGTGCCGCGTCCGGGTTGATGTTGCGCGCCCGGCGCGATGCCGAGGCTGCCCGAGATCGCCGAGCCGATGTCGGTGAGGATGTCGCCGAACAGGTTCGACGCCACGATGACGTCGAGCGTCTGCGGATGCGTGATCATCCGCGCGCGCCAGCGCGTCGACGTGATACTTCGCGGTACTCGACCGACGGGTAGTCCTTGCGCACGATCTCGGCGACCTCGTCCCACAGCACCATCGAGTGCGTGAGCGCGTTCGACTTGGTCGCGCTGGCCAGCATCTTCCGCGGCCGCTTCGCCGCGAGCTCGAAGCCGTAGCGCAGGATCCGCTCGATGCCGTGCCGCGTGAAGACGCCGGTCTGCTGCGCCACCTCGTGCGGCGTGCCGCGATGGATGCGCCCGCCGACGCCCGAGTACTCGCCCTCGGAGTTCTCGCGCACGCAGACCATGTCGATGTCCGCCGCGCCGCGGTTGCGCGAGCGGCGAGCTGAGCCCGGCAGCAGCCGCATCGGCCGCAGGTTCACGTACTGATCGAACCGCTGCCGGATGCGCGAGGATCAGCCCGGCCGACGACGCGCGTCCGGCACGCCCGGCGCGCCGATCGCGCCGAGATAGATCGCGTCGAACGTCGGCCAGCGCGCTCGAAGCCGTCCTCGTCCATCATCCGGCCGGTGCGTCAGGTAGTACTCGCAGCCCCAGGGCAGCTCGGTGAACGACAGCGACGACGCCGCTGCCGCGCGGCGGCTTTCGATCGCGGCCATGCCCGCCGGGATCACTTCCTTGCCGATGCCGTCGCCGGCGATCGACCCATGATTCGTATGCGCTCATAGTCGGCTCATGAATCGCTAACGTCTCCGATTGCTGAATCGCGCTCGAGGCTGATGGGACCGGGAACCCTGGAACTTAGAGTTGATCGTCCGCTACATGCCCGGCGGCGTGAAGCGGCCGTCGGCCGCGAGTCCAGCCGCCATCGGCGAACAGGATCGTGCCGGTCACGTAGCTCGCGGCGTCCGACACCAGGAACAGCGTCGGTCCGACCATCTCGCTCGGCTCGCGCCCATCGCTTCAGCACGCTCTTGCTCGCATACGCGCGCATACCAGTCCGCGTTCGCTCTTGATCGGCGCCGTCAGCGGCGTCTCGACGACGCCGGGGCCGACGGCGTTGACGCGGACGCCGAACGGCGCCGAACTCGGCCGCGCGCCGTGCGCACGAGCTGCACGATGCCCGCCTTCGTCATCGCGTACACCGACTGCCCCGGCTCGACCACCTGCGATCGGATCGACGAGAAGATCACGATGCTGCCGCCGCGCTGCGCCGTCATCGATGCGGCCCGCCGCCTGCAGCACGTTGAAGCTGCCCTTCAGGTTCACGGCGACGACGCGATCGAACTCCTCGCCGGTGTACTGCAGGATCGGCTTGCGCACGTTGATGCTCGGCGTGCAGACGACGACGTCGAGCCGTCCGCGGTCGCGCAGCGATCGCGTCGAGCGCGCCGCGTTGACGGCCGTCGGCGTCGCGGATGTCGAGCCGCCGCCGCGCCGCGCCGCCGGAATGCTGCGACGCCGACCGCCTGCGCCGCCGCCTCGTTGCGCGTCGAGGCACGACGACGCGCCGCGCCCTGCTCCGCGGCGCCGATCGCGACCGCTTCGCCGATGCCCGATCCGCCGCCGATGACGCGCGACGGCCTTGCCAGCTCAGCGATCAAACAGTCCGTGTCGGGCTCATAGAGTCCGCCTCGACGCGAGACTAGATACCACGAGAAAGCCGAGCGAGCGCGGCGAGCGAGGCCGGCGAGCGCCGGCGTCAGCGCCGACGATCCCGCGCCCGCCGGTCGTGAACTGCACCGGCCACCATCGTCGATCGACGCCGCAGCCGATCGACGCCAGCGCTTCGAGGCGTCCGGCGCGCGCGGCACGTAGCAGCCCGGCCAGGATCGGCACGAACAGGCTGACACGTCGAGCAGCGTGTAGAAGATCGTCAGCGCATCGACGATGCTGCCGAGCGCGATCGCCGAGCGCCGACGCCCAGCGCGCGCGCTGACCAGCGTCGTCCAGCCGCGTCACCAGCAGGACGCGCGCGTCGCTCGGCGGCGGGATTGACGAACCGCTTGTAGAGATCCTGCGACAGCGACGTCGTCAGCATGAAGAGCACCGGCGTCGGCGGCGCTGATCTCCGCCGAGAACACCGCGGCCAGGCCCGATGGCGCCGACGAGCGGCGGCAGCGCCGTGCATCAGGATCGATCGGCAGCGCCAGCTCGCTGATCGGCGAGCGTCGGGAACATGCCGCGCGCGACGATGCCGAGCAGCGACCGGCACGCCGGCATAGAGCAGCAGGCCGAGCGCGTTCAGGCCGACGCCGAGGCGGACCGCGCGATCGTCGCGCGCGCCGAAGATTTTCTGCAGCAGCCCGGGCGAGACGATGAACGCCGGCGTCAGCAGCGCCAGATACATCACGCCGGAGCGGTCCGCCGCTGCCACGAACGTCCAGTACGCGGCATCGTCCGGCCCGCACCGCGCGACAGCGCGCTCCATCCGCCGACTGCGTCGAGCACCAGCGGCACGCGCGATCGCGAAGCCGCCGAGCTTCACCGCCAGCTGCACCACGTTCACCCACGCCGACGTCAGCAGCCCGCCGGCCGTGAAGTAGACCGTGATCACCACGCCGCCGATCGACGCACCCGATCGCACGTCGGCACGCCGGCGACGACGTTCGAGGATCGACGCCGATCGCGATCAGCTGCCCGGCGAGGATGAAGAGCGACCCGATCCAGAGCAGCAGCGACGATCGATGCGCGCGCACCGTCGCGCCGTAGCGGAACTCGAGGTAGTCGCCGACGCGTGCGCAGATCGTGCGCGCGCGGCGACGCGGCGCATCGCCGGGCCGATCCAGAACGCGAGCACCAGTCGATCCGATCGCCGCCGATCCGACCCACCACCAGGCGGCGACGCCGCTCGCGATAGCCCAGCGCCGGTGGCGCCGACCGTCGATCCCGCGCCGATGTTCGCCGCGAGCATCGTCGAGAAGATCAGGCCGGGACCGAGCTGCCGTCCGGCGACGAAGAAATCCTCGAGTGCCGCGACACGCGCCGGCCGATCCAGCAGAGCCGAGCGCCGATCGAGGCAGCGCTGAGTAGCCGAGGAGCAGCGCAGCTGAAGGTCATGCCGGCCGACGGTGCGATCCGCGCCCTACTTCTTCAGATCGCGCGCGGCTGGAATGCCGGCGACGCCGGTCGCCTGCGTGCCGGCGCGGACGATCGCGTCGGCCATCGCTTCGGCGGCGAGCGCGCCGATGACGCGTGATGTCGGCGGTGCCGTTCCAGCGGCCGGTCGCGAGCGAGAAGATCGTGTCGCCGTCGCCGTTCGGTGTGCGACGGGCTGATCGCCCGCGCATAGCCCGTCGTCGGCCATCAGCGCCATGCGCGTGACCTGCGACTTCGTCAGCTTGCGCGTTGGTCGCGACGACGCCGATCGTGGTGTTCTCGCCGGCGCGCGGCGGCTGCGACGCGTCGCGCCGCGAGCGCAGCATCTTGCGCGCGTCGGCGAACGGTGCCGTCAGGATTGCGCACGCCGGCGACGACCTGTCCGGTCGTCGGGATCGATGATGTCGCCGACCGCGTTGACCGCGACGATGGCGGCGACGACGAGGCCGTTGGGCAGCGTGATCGACGGCGGTGCCGAGGCCTGACTTTCATCGAGCGGCCCGCGCCGCCGAGCTTGCCGACGGTCGCGCCGGCGCCGGCGCCGACCGTGCCTTCGGCACCGGCGCCGTCGGTCGCCGCTGCGGCCGCCTTGTAGCCGCAGTCGGCGGTCGGGCGGATCTTCGGGTTTCCGCCGACGCCGAGATCGAACAGGATCGCGGCCGGCACGATCGGCACGCTGCGACGGCCCGGCCGGCCAGCCGATGTTGTGCTCCTCGAGCCAGCGCACCGTGCCGGTCGCCGCGTCGAGGCCGAACGCGCTGCCGCCGGCGAGGACGATCGGCGTTGACCTTGTCGACCATGTTGAGCGGGTCGAGCAGATCCGTTTCGCGCGTGCCCGGCGCGCCGCCGCGCTGCGACACGCCGCCGACCGCGTCGCCGTCGACGAGGATCACGGTGCAGCCGGTCGGCCGCTCGGTGCAGCGTGTGAGTGGCCGACCTTGATGCCGTCGACGGCGGTCAGCCCGGTACGTGCGTTCGCGCTGGCAGCCTGGGCGCGCGCTGGCGGCCGAACGGCCGCAGCGCACGTGAAGGCGTGCAGCCGCGACACGCATAGTGCAGCCTGGCTGCCGCGCACCGGAGTGCTCGCACGCGCAGCTTGGCGCAGCGCGAGGCGCTTCATGCGGCCTAACGATACCGCATCACTTCAGATCGCGGACCGCCGGGACAGGTTCGGGCAGGCCGGTCGCCTGCGTCGCGGCGCGGATGACGGCGGTGGCCATGACGTCGGCCGCGAGCGCGCCGAGCGTGATCAGGTCGGGTCTGCCCGGCCTGGCTGCCGGTCGCGATCGCGAACACGGTGTCGCCGTCGACCATCGGTGTGGATCGGCCAGATCGCGCGCGCGTAGCCGTCGTCGGTCATCTGCGCGAGGTACGACGCCTGCGCTTTGGTCAGCCTGCGCGTTGGTCGCGATGACGCCGATCGTCGAGTTGTCGCCGCGGCTGGCGCGCGGCGTCGCCCGATCGCAGCGATGACGCGCGCGTCGGCGAAACCGCTTGCCGTCCGGCGTCGCGCACGCCGGCGACGATCTTTCCGGTGGCCGGATCGATGACGTCGCCGAGCGGGTTGACCACGACCAGCGCGGCGACGATGAGGCCGTCGGGCATCGACGATCGCCGCGGTGCCGACGCCGCTCTTCATCGGCGCGCGTCCATGCCGGCGAGCTTGCCGACGCGTCGCGCCCGCGCCGGCGCCGACGCTGCCTTCGGCGACGGGCGCGTGCGGTCGCGGCCTGCGCCGCGCGATAGCCGCAGTCGGCGGTCGGACGGACCGTCGCGTCGCCGACGCCGAGGTCGAAGATGGACGCGCCCGGCACGATCGGAATGTGCCGGCCGCCGTAGGCGATGCCGATGTTCTTCTCTTCGAGATAGCGCAGCACGCCGTCGCGCGCGTCGAGAGGCCGAACAGGCTGCCGCCGGAGAGGGCGATGCCGTGGATCTGCTCGACCATCTTCGCCGGGTTCGAGCAGATCCGGTGTCGCGTGTGGCCGGCGCGGCGCCGCGCACGTCGACGCCGGCGGTCGCGCGCCGCCTTCGATCAAGCACCACCGGTGCAGCCGGTCGGCCGCTCGGTCGAGCGTGTGGTGGCCGACCTTGATGCCGGGGACGGCGGTCAGCGTGGCGTTCTGCCGTCTCGGCGACCGCCGGAGGCAGCGGTGTCGCTTCGTAGCCGGACCGCAGCCGCCGGCCGCCGACGGCCGGTCACGAGTCGGCGCAGCGACGGCACTGGCGTCAGCGAGCGTGACGCAGCGCATTGCGGCTATCGTGATCGCGCGTATCAGCCGTCATGCCGACCTGAATGCGACCGCAATCGTCGGCAGCGGAGATCGATCGTGCCGCCGACGAAATCGTGCGGTTCACGGCGGATCTGGTGCGAATCCCGACCGTGAACCCGCCAGGCGACGACTACGAACCGTGCGCGCGATGGCTGGGCGATCAGCTTGGCGGCGCGCGGATTCGACGTCGAGTACATCACCGCCACCGATCGGCCCGAGCACACGCGCGGCATCCGCGCGTGAACGTGGTCGGGACGCGGCGCGGCGATGCGGCCGGGCCGGTTGTGCATCTCAACGGCCACTTCGACGTGGTGCCCGCCGGCGACGGCTGGACGGTCGACCCGTTTGGCGGCGAGGTGCGCGACGGCCGGATCTACGGCCGCGGCGTCTGCGACATGAAGGCCGGTATCGCCGCGGCGGTGTTCGCGGCGGAAGCGATTCGGCGCGCCGGCGTGCGGCTGCCGGGAACGATCGAGATCAGCGGCACCGTGGACGAAGAGAGCGGCGGCTTCGCCGGCGTCGCGTGGCTTGTGCAGCACCGGCCGGATCGCGAAGACGCGGACCGACTACGTGATCATCCCCGAGCCGCTGAACGTGGATCGGATCTGTGTCGGCCACCGCGGCGTCTACTGGTTCGGAGTTGACGACGCGCGGCCGCATCGCGCACGGCAGCATGCCGTTTCTCGGCGTCAGCGCCATCGACGCGATGACCGAGGTGCTCGCCGCGATTCGCGCGCGAGCTGCAGCCGGCGCTGAGCGAGCCGCATCGACCGCGATGCCGGTCGTGCCGCGCGGGCGCGCGGCACGCGACGATCAACGTCAACGGCATCGACGGCGGGCAGCCGGCTCGACGGGATCCAGACGCCGTGCGTCGCCGACCGGTGCCGCGCGGTGTTCGATCGGCGCTTCCTGATCGAGGAAGGATTCGCCGCCGCCAAGGACGAGCTCGACTCGCTGATTCGGCGGACGCTCAAAGGGTCGGTCGGCGTCGAGTACGCGCTGCGCGATCTCATGATCGTCGATCCGGTGCGGACGCCCGACGACTCGCCGGTGATCGGCGCGCTCGACGGCGCGATCCGCCGCATCCTTGGCAGCGCGCCGACGATGGTTGCCAGTCCCGGCACCTACGATCACAAGCACGTGACGCGCATCGCCGGCATTCCACACTGCGTCGCCTATGGGCCGGGTGAGCTGGAGCTCGCGCATCAACCGGATGAGTACTGCCGGATCGAAGACCTGGTGAATGCGACGAAAGTGCTCGCGCTCGCGACGCTCGACCTGATGAGCCGACCCGGAACGCGCGGGACGGCCTGAAGGCCGTCCCTACAACCGGCGCGCTCAAGCATGAACGCTTGTAGGGGCCAGGCTTCAGCCCGGCCCGCGCGGCGCTAAAGAAAGTTAAACTGAATGTTGATATGAACAAGGTTCTTTCGACCGGATCGCGTTGGTCGTCGTCCGTCTTCCTTATAGCCGCGCTCGCCACGGCCTGCTCATCCGAACCGAAGTCGCCGCCGCCGGAATCCGCGCCCACGTCGCTGGCCCTGCACGTGCCGATCGGCCAGTTGCCGGCCATCGACGCCGACGGCCTGCTCGTGCACACGAAGGTCCTCTCGTCGGACGAATACGAAGGCCGCGCGCCCGGCACGAAAGGCGAAGAGCTCACCGTCAAGCTACATCAGCGAGCAGTTCAAGCGCGTCGGCGCCGATCCGGGCAACACCAACGGCACCTACGTGCAGAAGGTCCCGCTCGTCGGCATCACGCCGGAACCTGCGCCGCTCGTGCTGCAGAAAAACGAACAGAAGCAGACGCTGAAGTGGAAAGACGACGTCGTCGCGTGGACGAAGCATGTTGCCGACAAGGCCAGCCTCGACAACTCCGAGCATGGTCTTCGTCGGCTACGGCGTGGTCGCGCCCGAGTTCAACTGGGACGACTACAAGGGCGTCGACGTCAAGGGCAAGACGATCGTGATGCTCGTCAACGATCCGCCGGTGCCCGATCCGAACAACCCGGCGGAGCTCGATGCCAAGACGTTCGGCGGCAAGGCGATGACCTATTACGGCCGCTGGACCTATAAGTACGAGATCGCGGCGCAGAAGGGCGCGGCCGGCGCGCTGATCGTGCACGAGACCGATTCCGGCCGGCTACCCGTTCAACGTCGTCCAGGGAAAGACCGGCGAACAGTTCGACCTCGTCACGCCGGACAAGAACATGGGCCGGGCGTCGATCGAAGGCTGGCTGTCGCTCGACCAGACGAAGAACCTGCTGCAGATGGCCGGCCAGGATTTCGATGCGCTCAAGGCGCAGGCGGCGACGCGCGACTTCAAGCCGGTGCCGCTCGGCGTCACGGCGTCGATGACCATCCGCAACAAGCTGCGCACGATCCAGTCGCAGAACGTGATCGGCAAAGTGCCCGGCAGCGATCCGCTGTTGAAGGACGAGTACATCGTCTACACCGCGCACTGGGATCATTTCGGCAAGGGGCCCGAGGGCATCTTCCACGGCGCGGAGGACGATGCGCTCGGCTGTGCGGCGCTCGTCGAGGTGGCGCGCGCGTTCACGCAGCTGACGGCGCCGCCGCGGCGGTCGATTCTGTTTCTCGCCGTCACGGCGGAGGAGCAGGGGCTGCTCGGCTCGCAGTACTACGCGACGATGCCGATCTATCCGCTCGCGAAGACGGTCGCGAACATCAACATGGACAGCTGGAACGTGCACGGGCGCACGAAGGATCTGACGCTGATCGGCTTCGGCGCGTCGGACCTCGACGACTACGCGCGCGACGCGGCCGGCGAGCAGGGCCGCATCGTCCACGCCGACGCCGAGCCGGAGAAGGGCTTCTATTACCGCTCGGATCATTTCAACTTCGCAAAGAAGGCGTACCGGCGCTCAATCCGGATGCCGGCGTCGACTACATCGGCAAGCCGGCCGACTACGCCGTGAAGACCCGGAACGAGTGGAACGAGAAGCGCTACCACCAGCCGACCGACGTGGTGCTGCCGGACTGGGATTTTTCGGGCACGACCGAGGATCTCAAGGTGCTGTTCGCGGTAGGCTATCGCGTTGCGCAGGCGGACAAGATGCCGGAGTGGAAACCGGGGACCGAGTTCAGGGCGAAGCGCGAGGCGATGCTGAAGAAGTAGGGATTCGGGATCTGGGATTCGGGATTCGCGCAGAGGGCTGGCTTATGGCTATTGAAACGATCGGCACGATGACCGGCGAGGAGATGATCGCGCTCTCGAAGAAGCACACGCTCTTCGAATGGTCGGCGCAGTCGAAGGTGGATCCGATCCCGGTCGCGCGCGCGAAGGGCATTTATTTCTGGACGCCGGAAGGCAAGCGCTTCATCGACTTCAACAGCCAGTTGATGTGCGTGAACATCGGGCACGGCGACGAGCGGGTCATCAACGCGATCAAGCAGCAGGTGGAGACGCTCGCCTATGCGAACCCGTTCATGGCCACCGAGCCGCGCGCGCGCTCGGCGCCAAGCTCGCGGCGATCGCGCCCGGCGACATCGACGTGTTCTTCTTCACCAACGGCGGCGCCGAAGCCAACGAGAACGCGATCAAGCTGGCGCGGCTCGCGACCGGCCGCCACAAGATCCTCGCGCGCTACCGCTCGTATCACGGCGCCACCGCCGGCAGCATGATCGCTGACCGGCGATCCGCGGCGCTGGGCGGTCGAGCCCGGCATCCCCGGCGTCGTTCACGTGCTCGATCCGTATCACGGTCATCGAGCGCGGCTGGGAGTCGGCGGAGCAGTCGCTGGCGATGCTCGAGGAGATCATCCAGCTCGAAGGTCCGCACACGATCGCGGCGTTCATCCTCGAGTCGGTGACCGGCACCAACGGCGTCCTGGTGCCGCCCGACGGCTACATGCAGGGCGTGCGCGACCTGTGCACGAAGCACGGCATCCTGATGATCTGCGACGAGGTGATGGCCGGCTTCGGCCGCACCGGCGAGTGGTTCGCGATCAACCACTGGAACGTCGTGCCCGACATGATCACGATGGCCAAGGGGCTGACGAGCGCCTACGTGCAGCTCGGCGCGGTCGGGATGCGGCGCGGCATCGCCGACAAGTTCAACGACAAGGTCTTCTACGGCGGCCTCACCTACAACAGCCATCCGCTGGCTTGCGCCGCGGCGCTCGCGTCGATTCAGGTCTACGAGGACGACAAGCTGCTCGAGAACGCGCGCAAACTGGGCGTCGTGATGAAGGAGCTGCACGCCGAGCTCGCGCGCAAGCACCCGTCGGTCGGCGCGGCGCGTTCGATCGGCCTGTTCGGTCTGATCGAGCTGGTGCGCGACAAGGCGAAGAAGACGCCGCTCGCGCCGTTCAACGGCACGTCGGACGAGATGGCAGGCGCTGGCGAAGTTCTTCCGTCAGGAAGGGCTCTACACGTTCGTGCGCTGGCACACGTTCTTCACCAACCCGCCGCTGTGCATCACCGAGGCGCAGCTGCGCGAGGCGTTCGCGATCATCGACCGCGGTCTCGACATCACGGACCGCGCCGTGTCGTAGGGCGCCCCTTCAGGGGCGCCGGGAGCTCACCATGTTGATCAGCCGACGTGAACTCGGACTGCTCGCGCTCGCGGCCGTGCCCGGCGCCCGCCTGCTGGCGGCGACGAAACCGGACTCGAAGGTCGCCGGCGTGCAGATCGGCCTGAACGTTCCCTACAACTTCGGCGCCCGGATGATGGACGGCGACGACGTCCTGAAGCGCTGCGTCGATCTGAACACCAGCGCGGTGGAACTGCGCTCGCAGCCCGTCGAAGCGTTCGCCGGCACGCCGCTGTCGATGGACAAGGTGAAGGCGTTCCGCCGCAAGTGGGACGACGCCGGCGTGAAGATCGAGATCGTCAAGTTCGACGACGTCTACAAGATGAGCGACGAGCGCCTCGATCAGTGCTTCGAGCTCGTCCACACGATCGGCGCCCGCGCGCTGTCGTGCGAGATCGACGTCGAGGGCACCCGCCGTATCGGCGCGTTCGCCGACAAGCACAAAATCATGGTCGGCTTCCACGGCCACGAGAAGACCAAGCCGGAGCACTGGGAGACCGCGTTCGGCTTCTCGAAGCTACAACGGCGCGAACGTCGACCTCGGCCACTTCTTCACCGGCAACAACCTCTCGCCGATTCCGTTCATCACCAGTACCACGACCGCATCACGCACGTGCACGTGAAGGACCGTAAGAAGGAAATGGGTCCCAACGTGCCGTTCGGCGAGGGCGACACACCGATCAAGGAAGCGCTCCAGCTGATCCGCGACAAGAAGTGGAACATGCAGGCGACGATCGAGTTCGAGTACCCGGTGCCGCCGGGCTCCGATCGCATGGCAGAGATGGCGAAGTGTATTCAGTACTGTCGATCGGCTCTGAACGCTTGAAAGTACGAATGTACGAAGTCAGAATTACGAAGCCCGAAGTAGAACCGTTAGATACTTCGTACTTCAGACTTCAGACTTCGGACTTTTCAACCTTTGCTTACCGGACTCTTCTACCCGTGGGGCATCGTCCTGCAGGCGATCGCGATCCTGCACTTCATCCGCCGCCGGCCCGATACCTACTGGCTCTGGATCATCCTGATCGGCGGCGGCCTCGGCGCGCTCGTCTACATCGTTGCGGAGGTTCTCCCTGACGTCGATCGGCTGCGCGGTTCGATCAACAAGTTCTCGCGCCGCCGCCGCGTCCGGGAGCTCGAGACCGTCATCCTCGACAATCCCGCGGTCGGCAATCTCGAAGAGCTGGCCGATCTCTATCTCGAAGAGGGCCGCTACGCGCGGGCGCGCGAGCTCTACGACCAGGTGATCGCGACCGGACGGATCGACTCGGTCGATCCGTTCTACCGCCGCGGCATCGCCGCGCTCGAAGCTCGATGATGTCGCGGCAGCGCGCGCCGACCTCGATCGCGTCGTCGCCAAGGATCCGAAGTTACGATTTCCATCGCGCGATCGGCCTGCTCGCGCATGCCGAGAGCCGCGGCGGCGATCCGATCCGGGCGGAGGCGCTGTTCAAGAGCGCCACGGACATCTCGACACTGTCGGAGACCTACTACAACTACGCGTCGTTCCTGGCGGCGCAGCAGCGGACCGCCGAGGCGCGCGAATGGGCGCAGAAGATTCTCGCGAAGAAGCCGACGATGCCGCGGTATCTTCAGCGCCGCGAGCGCCCGTGGTTCCCGCAAAGCCAGGGCGCTGATCAAGAAAGTCTGAAGTCTCGAAGTCTGAAGTCTGAACACGTCTGACGAAGCCTGAAGTCGTGCGAAGTCTGAAGTGCCTGTTACCGAATCGCGGCTCCGGGTTCTTGGCTGATGTGGACCTCGACGATGTGGCACGGAGCCTGGCGCCGCGGCTGGTCGCCTACGCGCTCGGGCGGACCGGTTGCCGCGGCATGGCCGAAGACATCGCGCAGGATGCGCTGACCGCGCTCGTGCGGCGATGGCGGCAGGCGGGCCCGCCACAGTCACCCGACGCGTTCGTGTTTGCGATTGCGAAGCGCCGCGCCGGCCGCGCGATTCTGCGGCGCGCGCTGACCTCGCCGCTCGACGTCCTGCGCGGCGTCGCGCGCGACGAGCCCGCGGTCGATCGGGCGTACGAGGATCGCGCCGATCTCGCGACCGTGCTGGCGGCGCTGCGCACGCTGCCTCGCGTCGATCGCGAGGCGCTGCTGCTTCGCCTCGTCGGCGATCTCCCGTTCACCGACATCGCCGTTCTCATGAACACGTCGCCCGCCGCGGTCAAGATGCGCATCTCACGCGCCGCCGCCGGCTGGCGGCGTCACTCCGGAGCATCTCCATGGACGACGAACACACACTGCGTGAGGCGGACGCGCGCGTCCGCGGCGCGCTGTGGCCAGACGATGCCGTCACGCGACGCGTTCTCGACGTTCTCGACGTTCTCGACGTTCTCGACTGGGCGATCGCGGACGAACGCGCACCACGGCGCCGCGCGCGAGGTTTCCAGTCCGCTGTGGTCCTCGCGGCCGCTCTGATTCTCTGCGTGACCGGTGTCATCGTCTGGCAGTCGCGACATCCCGCCCTTGGCGCCGGCGCCTGTGTCATCCGACTCGCTCGCCGTCACTGGCACGGGATCGATGGTCGTCGTCGAACATCCGGACGGCCGGCGCTGGATCGTCGGGCCGCCGCCGGAGCGTCGCGCGGGCCGCAACTACGTCATCGTGGTGCAGAAATGAGGAAGGGCATGGGTCGACTTCGAATGTTATTGGTCGCAGGCGGCATGGTGTTCGCGCCCGCCGTGCACGCGGCCGCGCCGGATCCGCTGGACGTACGGGTGACGATCGACTACCGCAACGCGCAGGCGGCCGAGGTGATCGGCGCGCTCGCGCGAGCGGCGGGGTTCCGCGTCGAGGTCGCGCCGGGCGATCTGCGTCCCGTCACCATCACGCTGACCAACGTCCGGCTCGGGACCGCGCTCAACGCCGTGTGCGAGAACGCGTCGTGCAGATGGGCTCTCACGTTCTCGTCGACGACGCCGGTTCCGTTGCAGGGTGTGTTGAAGGTGACGCCGATCGCGAACGACCGCGGCCAGTCGCTGCCGCCGAGCGTGTCGCTCGACCTCCACGACACGCCGGCCCAGGACGTGTTCCGCGCGCTGGCTGCGGCGATCGACGTCCCCGTGACGGTCGATCCCGATCTGCCGAACGGCCTCGTCAACCTGACGTTCAAGAACGCGGCGACGGCCGACGTGCTGAACATGGTCTGCAACCTCCAGCAGTGCGACTGGTCGTTCGACCCGAGCTACGGCCTGCGCGTGACGAAGAAGCGGTGAACGAATTGTGACAAGCCTGGCTGAAGTCAGGCTCTTCACAATTGGACAGCGATCCGGCGGGCGCCGGCGACGGCTCGTGCAGGACCTCGCGCGCTCTTATCGAGGAGCTGTGCCGACGACCTGGCGGATCATGCCGTCGGTCTTCGAGAAGATGTAGAGCTCACCGGCGGCGTCGACGGCGACGTGCGCGTCGGCGCGGCCGTCGCCGGAGACGAGCGCGCGCCCCGGCAGATCCGGATCCTTGCCGCCGCGCGCGTGATAGGCCTGCTCGGCGACCGGGGACATCGTGTCGTAGACCTTGCCGCCGAACGAGATCTTCACCTCGTGCATCGGCGCCAACGTCTTCGGATCCTTGTCGTCGGCCGCGAGCATCTCCTTGTAGTCGGCGTACCAGATGCGGCCGGTGGAGATGTCGGTGAAGATGTACTTGCCGCGCAGCGCGGGAATCAGCTTGCCCTGGTAGAGGAAGCCGCTGCCGATCGCATCGCCGCCGCCGGGGACGTGGCCGTACTGAATCACCGGATAGGTCGGGACGATCTCACCTCTCGATTCCGTGTCGCTGATCATCACCGGAATCTTGTCGACCTCGGGCAGCTTCGTCGTCTTGTTGTCCGGCTGCAGCAGCTCGTTGCCCTCGCGCAGCGAGTAGCCGTAGTTCGCGCCCTTGTGGATGATGTTCGCCGTCTCCCACGTGCGCAGGCCGATCGAGTTGGCGATCAGCTGGCCGTCGGCCCACGTCAGGCGATGCGGATTACGGAGACCGAGCGCCCAGATTTCCTTGCGCGCGCCGGGCATCGCGACGAACGGGTTGTCGTTGGGAATCCGGTAGCGGCCGTTGTCGCTGACCGCGCTCGTCGAGGCGTGCTCGGCGAGGTCCGGGATGATCCGCAGGATCTTGCCGACCGCGGTGTCGAGACGCTGCGGGTTCATCCGCATGGCGAGCCGCGACTCGCCCGAGCCGCCGTCGCCGCAGCCGATGTAGAGCACGCGCCACTCGTCGGTGCCCGGCCGCGCCGTTGGGTTGAAGCTCAAGTCGGCGAGCGGGTGAATGCGCGTGTTGAGCTGGAGGCGCAGGATCTCGCGCGCCGATGCCTTCGAACGTCGTGTTCGCGATGTTCGTGTCGGTCCACTCGACGAGGACGCCTTCGCGCTGGATCTCGCCTGGCGTCGCGATCGCGGTCGTCGTTTGATAGCCGCGGACGTTCAGGCCAGGAACGTGCGTCGCATCCGGCAGCGTCGACCCGGCGAGCGCCGGCTCCTCGATGTGAACGGTGTAGAACTTGCCGTTTCTTCGATAGTCCGGATCGAACTGCACGCTGACGAGGCCGTTCGCGTAGCCGACCTCGTAGGTGAACTTGTGGAAGATGCCGTCGTGCTTCTCACGGCCGTTGAAATCGAGATAGGTCGTGAGCTTCTTCGTCGCCTTGTCGAGGATGTAGAGCGGCCCGTTGAGATCGTTGACGAAGAAGCGCGTCGCGCCGCCCGGTTCCTCGCGCAGCGCGTTGACGCGCGCGAGCATCCCGTCGGTCTGCCCCTTGCCGTCGAGCAGCCCGGTGATCGGCATTGCCACGTAGTCTTCGAGCTCCAACGTGATCGGCGGCGAATCGGCTGCTGCGCCGAGCGCCGGCAGGACGATGAGCAGACAAGCAATGCGAGCGGCGGTGATCCTGATCATCTCTGCGCGGTGCCTCGTGGTTGGGTCGCCCAATCGTAATGCTCGCCGGCATGTTTGAGGAGATCGGCCACGTCCTCGGGCAGCACGTAGCCCCGAGCGACGAGGTCGAGCGTCGCCGCCGCGAACTTCCCGACGTACTCGTCGCGATTCCGGTAGCGCTCCTCGATCGACAGCCGCGGATCGCTCGCGCGCTCGCGGTCGGCGCTGCGTGCGCGCAAACGGAAGTGTACGATCCGATCTCGCCCGCGAGACGATCCGGCGCGCCGATCGAGGCGTCGCGATAATTCCAGCCGGCCTGCGTCGCCAGCGGCACCGCGATGTCCGGCAGGCGGATGCCGGCGCGGACGTTGCCGTCGGCGATCGACCGCCGGCACGCTGACGGTGAACGGCTTGCCGATTTCCGGCGGCTCGACGCTGACGATGCCCTTCGACCAGTCGGCCCCGAAGTTGAGATGAAACGCGCGCAGCGGCTGCTGCGGCAGCTGGTAGCCGGGAATCGCCGGCCAGCCGGCGCGATCCGGCGACGTCAGCGTGCCGTCGGCGATCTTCGGATACGCGCTCGGCGGCGGCGCCACATCGTCGACGACCCAGCGATCGAGCGCGCGGAACAGCGCGCGCGTCGCCGGGCGAGTAGTTGAGCGGGTTGAGCGCGGCGCGGCCGACCATGCCGCCGCCGACGTTCGACGCGCGGTGGAAACGGCCCGGGCCGTGCGGCGCCGACGCGATCATGTAGACGCGCGTGTTCGGCGGCAGCTCGGCGTCCTTCGTGCCGGTCGGATCGGTGTGCACGAGCGAACCGGCGCGATTGAAGTACTCCGAGTTCGTGAGCAGATGAAAGACCTTCGGCGCGGTGTTGGTCTGCTACGGCGCGCGCGAGGATGCTGTCGGTGATGCCGGTCTCCGGATCGGTTTCGGGTCCGTCGGTGAACGGAAACAGGTCGACCGGAAAGAGGATGTTGAAGTACTGCAGCGCGTCGCGCGACGCCTGGCCGAAGCGGTGATTGAACGAGCCGCGGCCCGACGCCGCCGACCTGATCGAACACGCCGTCGAAGCACGCGGCGGCCCTGCTCGTCCTCGTTGAAGCCCTGATAGAGAAAGTGCCGCAGATAGCGGCCGCTCTGCGAGACGCCCCAGCCGAGCGCGTATTTCAACGTCGGCATCGGGTTCCCGGCTGAAGAGTCGTAGCTTCATGAACGCAAATCGAGATCGCGCGCGCCGGCGAGGCCGACGCCGACGACGCGCGGGTCGGCGGTGCGATAGACGACGTCGTAGATGCGGCCGGGCTCGAAGCCGCCGTCGAGGGCGACCATTCCGGTCCTGCCGCCGTCGACGAAGTGCCACCGCGATCGCGGGATGATGGTGCCCTTCGCGGTCGGGTCGTCGCGGACCGTCATCACGCTGTCCGCGCTCTGCGGATCGATCGGCGCGTAGGCCATGATGATTGCGATCGGCCACCGGCGCCGTCGCGGCCTTTCGTTGAGGATGAAGTTGCCGCGAATGAGGCCGGTAATCCGCTTGCCGTTCTCCGTCGCCACCGGCATCTGCATGCGCATCACGCCGGCGCGTTCGGGAACGTCCCACTGCCATCCCATCCACAGCAGCGTGAAGCCCTGCCGCATCAGCGCACCGTCGCCGAACTCCGCCTCGCTCGCCGGATCGGCCGAGCCCGCCGCCTTCTGAAACGTCGCCAGCATCGACTTGCCGCCGCGATTGCCGACTTCGTAGAAGAGGCGGCCGTTGCCGCGCGCCGGGTCGACCGGTTTCAGCAGATAGAAGTCGGCGCTGAACTCGACCTCACCGCGCGCGTTTCGCGGCGCGAGCTTGACGTCGACGATCTTCTCGTTGCGCGGCAGCTCGGGGTCGAGCGCGAAGTCGACCTTGCCGACGAGCTTTCATACGGTCCGGCGGCGCCGAACGAGCGGCCGTTGAGGATGGTCTCGCGCCGCTCGATCCGCAGCCGCACGACGTGGGCTTCGGCGACTGTCGAGGCGACGACCACTGCCAGCGCCGCGGCGAGAATGATCTTCATGGAGCACCCTTCACACTAGTCCGCCTTGAGTGTGACCGCGGGGCTGACCCGCACGGCTTGGCATAACGGCGCCAGGGTTGCCGCGACCGCCGTCAACCCGATCGCGCTGAGCGCGAACGAGAACGACGCCAGGTCGGCCGGCGCGACCTCATAGAGCAGGCTCGACATCAACGACCCGGCGCCGAAACCCAGCGCCGACCCGCTCGCAAGGCCCAGCAGCGTCAGGAGGGCGACGCGGCGCATGACGATCGCTCCGACGTGATGACGCTGCGCGCCGAGGGCGACGCGAATCCCGAACTCGCGCATCCGTTGACTCACGCCATACGCCGTGACGCCGAAAATCCCGACGCCCGCGAGCACCAGCGCCAGCGTCGAGAACGCGCTGACGAGGCCGGCGACGAAACGCGGCAGCGCGACCGCATCGTCGTAGCGGCTCTCGACCGAGGCCGCGAAGTACATCGGGATCGCGGGATCAACCGACGCAAGCGCGGCGCGCGCTGTCCGCATCAGCGCGTCAGAACTCGTGCTCGTCTCGATCACCGTATACATCCCGCGCTGATACACCTGCGTCTGCGGGGCGTAGGCCGTCGGCGGCGTCGTCCGGCCCGGCCCGGCGTGGCTGACGGCGCGCACGACGCCGACGATCGTGCGGACCGGCTCTCGCGAGCCGATGCCGATCCGCATCCGTTGGCCGATGGCGGCGGCCTCGCTCGCGAACCATCGCCGCGCGAGCGTCGCGTCGACGATCGCCACCGGCGACGTCGCGGTCCGATCGGTCGCGTCGAAAAAGCGACCGTGCAGGAGCGCGATGCCCATCGTCTCGAAGCTACTGTCCGCGCACCACTTCCCAGCCGACGCTGATGTTCGCCGTATCGGGCGAACCGGCCGGTGCGGCCATCACGAACTGTGCCTCGCCGCTGAGCGGCAGATACGACACGCCGCCGACGCGCCGCGCGCCGGGCAACACCTCGAGCTTCGCGCTCAACGCGTCGTAAAAGCGCTCGACGGCTGACGCATTCGGGTAGGCACGCTCGGTGAGGTTCGTCTTGAAACTGACGACGTGCGTCGTCGTGAAGCCGACGTCGACGGTCAGGAGTCGATGCAGGCTGCGCAGCGTCAAGCCGGCGCAGATGACGAGCGCCGCAGCGAGCGCGATTTCCATGATCGTGAGCGCATCGCGCAGACGCGTCGCGGCGCGGCCGTCGGATGCACGTCCCATCAGCGCGCCGCCGTCGGCGGTGCGGACGCGCGTGGAGAGGACGGCCGGCGCCAGACCGACGATCAGCGTGACGCCGGCGAGCACCATCGCCATGACGATCGTCACCGGGACGCTCAGGCCAACTTCCTGAAGGCGCGGGATGTCGGCCGGTGCGAACGCCCTGAGCGCGGCGAAGGCGCCGCGCGCGAGGACGAGTCCGCCGATCGCGCCCGAGCGTGCAGAGCACCGCCGCTTCGGTGAGGAGCTGTCGCACGATGTGCGACCGACCGGCGCCGATCGCGAAGCGAATCGCGAGCTCGCGCCGCCGGCCGGCGGCACGCAGCAGCGACATGATCGACACGTTGACGCACGCGATGAGGAGCACGAACGCCGCGGCGCCCTGCAGGACGCCGAGCGAGAGCCGCATGTGTCCGAACAGGCTTTCGCGGAGCGACACGACGCCCAGGCTCCACGTCGGCTCGCGGTAGGCGTCGGGCAGATCGCGGCGGAGCTCGCCGGCGACGCGCTGCAGATCGTGCGCGGCGGCCGCGGCGGCGACGCCGGGGCGGAGCCGCGCCACGGTGAAGAGGTAGCGGTTGTCGCGGTCGGACCCGTCCCGCGGCCTGAGATCGAGCGGCATCCACGCCGCGATCTCCGGCTCGGGGTAGGCCAGCTCCGCGGAGACGACGCCGACGATCGCATACTCGACGCCGTTCAACCGAACGGTCCGGGAGAGCACATCTTCCGCGCCGCCGAAGTGCGATCGCCACAATGCTGCGCTGATGACGGCGGTGCGCGGGCCCCGGACGTCGTTGTCGTCGCTGTCGAGCAGCACGCGGCCGCGCGTCGCGCCGACGCCGAGCACGGTGAAGAAGTTCGGGGTGACGTTCGAGGCCTTGACCCGCTCGGCCATGCCCTCGCCGTCGCCGGTGGCAGTCAGCGTCATGCGTCCGAGGTCCGTGGCGGCGACACCGGCGAACGTTCGTGTGCGCTCGCGCACGTCGCGGACTTCGGCGCGCGACAGGCGGCCGTCGGCGCCGGCGACGTCGGTGCGCACATGGCGAACGCTGACGAGACGACCGGCGTCGGGATACGGCAACTCGGCAAACACGACGCCGTAGAGCACGCTGAAGAACGCGGTGTTCGCGCCCATGCCCAGCGCCAGGGTCACGATCGCGACGGCGGCGAAGCCGGGCGACTTCGCGAAGGATCGAAGAGCGAATCGCAGGTCGCGCATGCTAGCGGAGTGTATCCACTGAAGTAGTACTTAGTTACAACGAGCCTTCGACCGCGATTTTCGGGCCGCGACAACGGAGCGGCCCGGTAGTAAATCCGAGGAGACACACCACTACTGGGTGCTCGTCCGGGCCGCCGGCGCCTTCGGCCTCGCGTCCGCGTTCGCGATGTCCCAGCTCGCCTGGTGCACCAGGCGCGCGATCTTTTCCATCTTCACGTAGTTGATCTTCTCCGGCCGGTCGTACTGCGTGTGGTAGTCCGGATGCAGGCCGGTCATGAAACCGACCGCGGGCACCCGCGCATCAGGAACGGCCACTGGTCGCTGCGGCGGACGAGGTTCGAGCTGTTGTTGTCGTAGCGCTTCTTCACGTCCAGCCTGGAAGCAGCGTCGGCGGCGTTCGCCCGGTCGACCGCCGCCGTGACGTCGGGCACGCTGCGAGAATCCCATCAGGTTGACGGCGTTGTTGTTCGATTCCGCGGTCTGCACGTCGAAGCCCGCGAAGCGTCCGCCGCCGCCGACTGGAATCTCCTCGTTTCTGCCGATCATGTCCATGTTGAGCACGGCGGCAATCGTGTTCAGCGGCGCGAGCGGCTGCTCCGGTACGCCCACGCACCCAGCAGGCCGCGCTCCTCGGAGTTCCATGCCGCGAACAGGACGCTGCGCTTCGGCCGCTGACCGGCCTGTCGCCGCGAGCGCGTATGCCTCGGCGATCTCGACGAGCGCCACCGTGCCCGATCCGTTGTCGTCGGCGCCGTTGAAGATCTGCGTGCGCGTCGGCGCCGTTGTGATCGTAATGCGCGGAGACGATCACCCACTCGTTCTTCAGCCGCGCGATCGCTGCCCTCGAGCAGCGCGACGACGTTGCGATCCGGAACGACGTGGCGATCGACGGCGGTGCGGAGATCGACGCGGGCGCCGGGTAGCGCCAACGCTGTCGTTCCGCGCGCCGTCTCCGCCGCCTTCGCCAGATCCTCGAGCGACTTGCCGCTGCCGGCGACGAGTGACGCGGCGAGCGCCGGCGAAATCTGCGCGACCGGAATGCGAATCTGATCGGCCCAGGCGGCCAGCGTGTAGTTGAGGATGCGCGGCGGCTTCTCGGGCCAGTAGTTGCGAGCGGTCGCTTCGAAGTTGGCGGCGCCGGGATGGTTGTGGACGTCGCTGACGAAGAGCACCGCGGCCGCGCCCTTGCTCTGCGCGGCGAGCGACTTTCCGCCACGGCGTCGACGGCTCCGACGTCACGACGCCGTCGAAGGCGCTGTTCGGATCGCGCTCGCCCGGCTCGTGGTCGAGCGCCAGGACGATCTTGCCTTTGATGGCGTCTTCAGGCCGTTGTAGTCGTCGTACTGAAGCTGCGGCGCGCTGATGCCGAAGCCGGCGAACACCACCGGGCCGGACACGTGGCCGCTGGCGCTGAAGCGATGCGGGTAGAACTCCTGCCCGTCGCGCAGGCGCCGCGTGGCGCCGCCGTCGCCGGTGTGATCTCGAGCGCATTGCCTTCGCCGAGCGTCGCCGTCATCAGGCTGTACGGCTGGTAGTACGAGCCGTTCGGACCGGCCGGCTTCAGGCCCATGCGCTCGAAGCGCGATTTGATGAAGTCGGCCGCGGCGCGGTTCTCCTCCGTGTCGGTGAGGCGGCCGCGCAGCGAGTCGCCGGCGAGGAAGAACAGATCGGCGCGCAGATCGGCGGCGCGAATCGAATCGTTCTGCGGCGCGCGATTCTGCGCGTGGAGTGCGGCGACGCCAAGCGCCATGGCGACCGGGAGGAGCAAGAACTTCTTTGCCATGGCGCGGATTATACTGACCGCCAACCGACATGGGCGGATCGCGCCGCGATTTCCTCCGGGCCGCTACAGCCGCGCCGGCGCTGGCGTGGCCACAATCACAGCCGCCGGCGGCGTCGCCGCCCGCGCGGCGCGTGACGGTCCTGCGCGACTCGTCGTTCGATCCGTGGGTCGAGGTGAACGCGGCAGCGTTCGCGCACAACATCTCGGAAATCCGCCGCCGCGCCAGCCGGCCGATCCTTGCCGTGATCAAGAACAACGGTGACGGCTGCGGCGTCGCGAATGTCGCACGCGCGCTCGAGCCGCTCGACGCCGTCGCCGGATTCGCGGTTGTGAAGCTTCACGAGGCGATGGTGCTGCGCGATGCGGGCATCACCAAGCCGATCCTGTTGATGGGGCCGTTCGACCCGCGCGAGCTCGGGGCGATCGCCGCGCGGCGCATCATGCCCATGGTCTATACGCCGATCGGTGACGCCATCGATCGCGTCGCCGCGAACGCGGCGCGACGGATCCCGATCATGGTGTGCGTAGACACCGGCATCGGCCGCGTCGGCGTGCCGTTCCGGAAGGCGGCGCCGCTCATCCGCGATCTCGCGGCGCGCAAGTCGATCGAGATCGCCGGCACGATGATGACGTTCACTGAAGATCCGGAGTTCGATCCCGAGCAGCTGAAGCGATTCGACACCCTGACCGGCGATCTGCAGCGCGACGGCGTGAAGCTCGGACGCCGGCACGCGGCGTCGAGCTTCGCGTTGTTCCAGCGGCCGGACGCGTTTCTCGACATGGTGCGGCCGGGGATGGCGATCTACGGCATCTACTCGGAGGAGGCGTTTCGCAAGACCGGCATCATGGACCTGCGGCCGGCTGTCAGCCTCAAGACGCGCGTCGCCTACGTGAAGATGCTCGAGCCGGGCGACAGCGCCGGCTACGAGCGCGCCTACAAGACCGATCGGCCGATGTGGATCGCCACGCTGCCGGTCGGTCACGCCGACGGCTTGCCGCGCAACGCGGCGAACGGTGGACGCGTGCGTATCGGCGGCGCGATGTATCCGATCATCGCGTCGATCTCGGCGAGTCATTCGATCGTCGAGATAGGTCCTGAAATGACGTCCAGCCGGTGAAGATCGGCGACGTCGCGACGATCTTCGACGCGCAGCCAGGATCGCGCCCGGAGGATCTCGCCGCGTCGTGCAGCAGCTCCGTCTACGACCTCACGATGCACCTGCACGCGGATCTGCCGCGCCGGATTGTTTAGATCTGGACAGCAGCGCCTGCGGTCACACTCGCCGCGGACTGAGAATCCGCGGCGAGGTGTCAGCGTAGTACATCGGCGGGGTGGGGCCCCGCCGCCAGTACAAGAAAGTTGGTTGGAGGCTGGGCTCACCCGTCTGTTGAATAGGTTTCGCGCACGCGCTTCGATCTGAACAAATACGCCAGCCAGATCGCGTGATATGCGAGCGAGATGGCCACATAAATCGGCGTGTCGCCGGGCAGGCGGTTGCTCGGAAAATACGGCGTCGTGTAGACGAACAGGTCGGTTGCGGCCGACGCGACGAGCGCGGCCTTCGCGATCGCCACGGCTGACGGCAGACGACGGAGCAGCGCAAGGCCGGCGGCGATGCCGAACGCGCAGACAACGACCCGCAGCAGCAGCACCAGCGCAAATGGCCAGCCGCGGATCGACAGCCGATTGAGCAGCCCGGACGCGAGCAGTCCGAAACTCAACGGCTGCCAGATGAGCAGCAGCAGACACAGAACGAGCAGCCACCCGCGAATCTCGAGGGTAGGAGGGGCTGGAGCGGTGGGAGGGGCTGTCACGTCTTCCATGCGCAATACTAGGATGCATGAGTGGAAGGATTGTTCTCGCGCTCGTCCTGCTCGTCGGCGCGGCGCCGGATGCGGCACACGTGAAAAAGGTTGAGGAGTGGCGCGCGAAGCACGAATCGGACTACCGCCGCGACTGGGTGACGGTGGCCGGCCTGCATTTTCTCAAGCCCGGTCCGAACACCGCCGGCAGCGCGCCCTCGAACGACATCGTCGTGTCGAACGTCCCGTCGACGATCGGCCGCTTCGTCCTCAACGGCCAGCGCGTGCGATTCGAACCGCAGGCGGGCGTCACGGTGACGCTGAAGGATCAGCCGGTCGCCACCGCAATCGACCTCGAGGATGACGGCCAGCCGCAGGCCGACGAGCTCGTGGTCGGCGCCGTGCGCCTGGTGATCCACTTGAGCGGTGACAAGCGGTCCCTGCGCGTCCGGGATCCGAACAGCGACCTGGCGCGCGGCTTCGCCGGCTTCAAGTGGTTTCCGATCGACGAGAAGCTACCGCGTCGTCGGACGCTTCATCAAGGACGCGCACTCGAGCACGCGCCAGGTCGTCAACACCCTCGGCGACATCGACACCTACACCACTGAAGGCGTGATCGAGTTCACGGTGGCCGGCAAGAAGATGACCGTGCGCCCGTTCACGACGCGCCCCAAGCGCTTCTACATCGTGTTCAAGGATGAGTCGAGCGGGAAGGAAACCTACGACACCGCGCGGTTTCTTTATTCCGATCTCGCCGACGATGGCACGACGGTCCTCGATTTCAACGAGGCCTACAACCCGCCCTGCTCCTTCAATCCATACACGACGTGTCCGATCCCGCTCAGGGAAAACCGCCTGCCCGTGAAGATCCTGGCCGGTGAACGCGCGTATCCGAATCCGCCGAAGCACTCGAATCCGTAAGGTGCGGCTGTTCCTGATCCATCACGGCGAAGCGGTCGGTCCGGACGTCGACGCCAGACGTCCGCTGTCCGCGCGCGGACGAGCGCAGGCAGAACGCGTCGCGGTTGACGCCGCATCGCGCGGCGCCAAGCCGGTCATCGTCTGGCACAGCGGCAAGCTGCGGTCGAAGCAGACGGCCGAGGCGTTCTGGCGCGCGTGCAATCCTCTGGCGGAATTGGCGGCGACTCGCGACGTGCAGCCGGACGATTCGCCGCAGTGGATTCGCGATCGACTGCGTGCGGAAACGCGCGACATCGCGATTGCCGGACATTTTCCACATCTGCCCCGGCTGATTGCGCAGCTGCTCGGCGGTGTCGAAGATTTTCCGCCGCACGGCGCGGTGGCGCTGGCGACAGAGGACGACGGACAAACGTGGAGCGAACTGTGGCGGATCGAAATGGCTGATCGCTAACGGAGTGTATCAACAGAAGGTAGTGGGCCTCGCATCAGGCCCAGAACCACCATCTTCGGGCCGTTCCAACGGAACGGCCCGCCTTACGTTTCGAACAGATGCGCCACTAGCCATCAGCCATCAGACAGGTTTAGCGAAACACCACGCCGACGGCCGCGCGCCAGAAATGAAGCTGGCCGGGCCCGTTCAGATCGATGTTCGTGACGCCGGTGTTGGTGTCCTCAAAGCTGCGCAGATACTTGAGGTCGCCGCGCAGCCCGATGTGATCGTTGAAATAGCCCATCACGCCTCCGCCGAGATTCCAGCCGGCTATGTTGTTCGACGGGCACGTCGAAGGTTGTCAGCGAGCCGCCGTCGATCTGCGTCCGCAGCAGGCCGACGCCGCCCGACACAAACGGCCGAACGCCGCCGCCGTGCTGACCGCCGATCGGAATGCCGAGAATCACGTTGCCCATCAGGTCCATAACGCTGTTGTTGCCGAAGTCGTTCTGGGTGCCGAAGAAGCTCGGACTCCAGCCGAAGTCGACTTCGCCGCCGATGATGCCCTTGCCCATCGCACCGGCGTTGACGCCGAAGCCAACCCGGCCGTTGTCGAAGTTGTTGAATCCGCTGCCGCCGTTCGCCGATACCCATGGGCTCACGAAACCATCCGCGCGCGCCACAGCCGGGGCGGAAATGACGGCAATCGCCGTCGCCACGATCAGGCCTTTGATTACACACCGCATGATGTTCTGCTCCTTCTACTGGCCGGAGCACGGATGATCCGCCCGGCAATACTCACCGTGACGGTCAGGGTGCAAGCGATGTGCCCTTAACGCTTTCGAGACGACTCGTTCAGCTGTCGCCGATGAGTTGTCTCAGTCGAGGATGGGACGGCCGAAGAGATGCTCGTCGCCGCGCGACGCGTGAAGCCGTACGCCGCGACCGATGCGATGGCGAGCAGGAGCACCAGTGATGTGCCTGCATATGGACGAGCGATGTCGGTCGTGAGCGGAAACACTTCCAAGATCAAGAACGTGTAGAAGGTCACCATCAGCGCCAGCAGTCCGAATCGGAAGAGGACGAAGAAGACGAGCGCGATCCCGAAGAGCGTGATCGTAATCTCGAGCGCTAATTGCTCGGCTGCGAACGTGCCGCTCATCGCGACCGGCACCGTGACGACCGTTCCTAGGAGCAGCGCGAGCCAGATCCGCCGGACGAGAATCCGCAGGAACACCACGATGCAGACGAGTTGAAGTGCGTTCTGCAGCGCACGCAGCACGGTGGCGAGCGCGCCGACGACTGCGTAGCGCGTGCCGAGGAGAATCAGCGACGCCGGGTACTTGCGGCGCTTCGAGCGGCTGATGGAGAACGTGCGGGATGAAGCCTCGCGATGCGATCAACAGTGCCGCGATCGTGCCCGCGGCGGTGCCCACCAGCACGTCTCGCCCGACGAGCGGATCGCGAATCCGGCCGGAGAGCAGCCGGCTCCATCCGATCAGGAGTTGTGGCCAGAAGCGGCGCACGTAGGGTTCGAACGCCATACAGAAGCCACAGGCCGACCGCGGACAAGAGCGTGATCGCGAGAATCTGTGACACCAACAGATACTGAACTCGACCGAACCGTAGTGGCGTGCCCGCAGCATGTAGGCGGCCAGCTGAGTGGCGAAGACGAAGGCCGCAGTCCGGAACGCGCCCCGAAGATCGCCGCGGCCGGTGCGCAGGTGACGGCGCACGAGCAGCGTCGCGGCCGCGGCAACCACGACCGCGACCAGGATCGACAGCGCGACCACGATCTGCCCCGTCGGCGCCGCCTGTGGCGCGGGCACGTCTTCGGAACGCGTCCATGGTCCGATGACGCGAAAGAAGATCGGCCGGCCGTGATACGCGGCCGCTTCGACGTGCGCGACCGTGCCTGGCAGATCCGGAAACGGGCCGTCCCATGCGGCTCGCGTGTCGCTCTGGTTTCTGGGCAGCCACTGCGGCCGCGCCTGCCGGAACGCCGGCAGGCTCAGGCCCGCCGCGTCGAACAGCACGTTCCAGTCGGGCGACGCCGGCGGCGCACCGTCGTCCCGCTGGGGCGGGACTGAATGGAACTCGAGCAGGCGGCCGGTCGGATCCAGCCGCACGAGCCTCATGTCGGCGGTCACGAGCGGCGGATCGCTGGTGCTCGGGCATGCGGTTGTTCGGCGCGAGTGTCGCCGGACTCGTGCAGTACCAGAACGTGAGCGTGCCGGTTCGCCCGCTCGACAGCTCCGGCCACGAGTCCGAAGCAACCGCACGACGCGGATCGCGGCGGGCGAACACGAAGCTACTCGCGATTGAAGCTCCATCCGTCGGCGCTGTCGTATGGCGTCGGGGCGTAGCCGAGCCGCTCGACGAGTTCCTTCGCACGATCGCGCAGCGAATCGGCCGATCGCGGCATCGGAATGCGGTGCACGATCGAGAATCGTTGCGACAGGACCGGCAAGGAGCGCGAGCATCGCGAGCGTGAACGCGAGCAGTCCCAGTCCGACCGCCGGCCGCAGCGCGCTCTGTTCGCCGGCGGCCGCCACCATTTCAGGTGACGGCGTCTCGCCTCCGGCGAGCGCCGCTGCGCAGCGGATCGCCTCCGGGCAGCGCCGCGGACACGGCCAGCGCCGTCGCCGGCCGCTGCGCCGGGTCGCGCTCCAGGCATCGCAGGATCGCGCGCTCGATCGTCGGATCGAGATCGCGAACCACCGACGATGGCGTCCGCACGCTGCTCGACTCGTGCAGCGCGAGCAGCTCGTTCAGCGTCTTCGCCTCGAACACGCGCTTGCCGGTGAACAGCTCGTAGAGGACGAGGCCGAGCGCGTAGATGTCGCTGCGCGGCGTCACCTCGCGGCCGGCGAGCTGCTCGGGCGCCATGTAGGCCGGCGTGCCGGCGCGGACGTTGTCCGCCGACCCGGCGAGCGCGGCGAGACCGAAGTCGGTGATCCGCACGTGGCCGTCGCCGTCGATCATCACGTTGGCCGGCTTGAGGTCGCGGTGCAGCACGCCGCGCTCGTGCGCCGCCGCGAGGCCGGCGCAGATCTGGCGCGCGACCTCGAGCGCCTTGTCCTGCGGAAACCGGCCGATGCGGTGGAGCAGCGACGACAGATCCTCGCCGTCCACGTACTCCATCGACAGAAACGGCCGGCCGTCGGCGTCGCCGATGTCGTAGGTGCGGCAGACGTTGCGATGAGAGATGGTCCGCGCGACGCGGACCTCGTTGTGGAACTGCGCGAGCCGCGCCGGATCGTGCGCGAGATGATCGGGAAGGAACTTGAGGGCGACGGTCTGTCCGAGCTTCAGATCGTCAGCGCGGTAGACCTCGCCCATGCCGCCGCGGCCGAGCGGAGCGACGATCCGGAAGCGGCCCGCGAACAGCGTGCCGGGCGCGAATCGACCCCAGTCGGACCCACTGCTCGTGAGGACCGAGGCCGATTGGCTCGGCAGCCGCGTGAGGTCGTCCATTCAACGATCGAATGCTGTATGGAGCAGTTGGCGCGAGTCGTCGGTCGCGACGGAGGTCGAACCTCTCCACCACTGAGGACACTGAGGACGCGGAGGAAGGACCCCGATGAGTGGTTCGAACCTCGGTGTCCTCCGTGTCCTCCGTGGTGGCGAGCTATCGCTTGTGCGACTGCGCGTATCGACGGCGAATTTCTGCAGCACCGGGCTGGTCATCCCGAGGGCTTTGGCTTCCTGCGTGGCGCGATCCGCGTCCCAGTGATCGACGACCAGCCGCTTGATCATCCACATCGCGGCGGCGCGATTGCCGGCGGCGCAGTGGATGTAGGCGGGCTCGTTGCCCGGCGCGGTGATCGTGTCGAGGAACTTGTCGGCCACGGCTGGATCCGGCTGCTGGCCGTTGAACGGGATGTTGTAGAAGCGGATGTCGGCGGTCTTCGCGGCCGCCGCTTCGGCATCGACGTCCGCGCCCGCCTCGGTCGGCAGCCGCAGGTTGATGATCGACGCGAAGCCGAGCTTCTTGATCTCGGGCACCGCCTCGGGCTTCGTCGCCCCGCCGCATGCGACCGTGGTTTCGAGACGCGTGAAGTTCAGCGCGCCCGGGACGTCCTGCTTGGTGACCTGCTGCGCGCCGGCGGATCGCGAGCCGAACAGCGTCATCGCGACGAGGATGAGCGAAAGGCGTAGAACCATGGTGACTCCTCTTGAAAAAGAGGGCCCATCATCCTACGAAAGCCGGCGGCTTCGCCACCATCTCAGGAAAAGGACAGTTCGGGGAAGGGGTGATCGGCGATCGGGTGATCGGGTGATCGGCGATCTAGATCGCGTAATCGGCGAGCTGCATCGCGGTGATCGACGATCGACATCGCCGATCACCCGATCTCCAAATCGCCGATTCTTCTATTCTCGTTCGACCGTGACGGTGACCGGTGACACGATTCGAACGGTCATTGGTGTCCCGGGCGCGAGGACCGCGTCTCTTGCGATCGCCGGCCATCACGGCCGCGGTACCGCCGCCGCCGCCGGCCGCCGCGCCAATCGCCGCGCCCTTTGCCGCCGCCGATGATGGCGCCGAGAATCGCGCCGACCGCCGCACCGCCGCCAACCTTGGCCGCGCTGCTGTTCGCCGGCGACTCGCCGTCGCGATAGATCGTCTCGGTGCTGATCGGGATCCGCGTGCCGTCAGCAAGCACCAGCGTATGGAAGCGGACGCCGAGGCGCGCGCGCTCCTTGAATTTGCCGCCGCGGTCGACCTGCGTCACGGTGCCGAGCACGCGCGCCCCCGACGGAATCGCCACGCGGTCGCCGACCTTGACGTCGCGCGTCACACGCGCTTCGAGGCGATCCTCGACATGCGCGGTCTCGCTGGTGATCCGCGTCTCGGTCTGCAGGCCGATCACGGAATCACTGGAGACGACCAGCTCCTCGAAGGTCTTCTGCGGCGGCTCGGGCGCGCGCACCGGTTCAGCCGGCGTTTCCGCGGGACGGGCGGTCTGACCGCTCGTGTCGACCGGCGCCGCCGGCGGCTGCGACGCGGTGCTCGATGGCCACGAGCTCGTGAGCGGCGGCGTCTGCGCCGGTTCCTGACGAGCGGAGACGGACGCTGATCGCGACTCGCGCGACGAACGCGATGTGGACTCGGACGCTTCGGCGCCGGTGCGCTCTTCGCCGATGTCGCCGGCGCGGACTTCACGACGGGCTCGCTGACTATCGCTTCGGTTTCCTGCACGGCCCGCTCGGGCGTGAGCGGCGCGGATGAGGGCTGAACCAGCGACGTCGGCGGAACGGACGCGCTCGCGGCGACCGGAGCCGGCACCGCATTCTGTCGAGATGCGAGATACCCGCCGCCGGCTGCGGCCGCGATGCAGGCGGCGGCAACTGCAGCGAAGGCGAGTCGATTGGAACGCATGGAAAACTCCTTGGACCTGAACCGGTGCCACGCAAGCCAGTGCACCGAGGACCCAGTCCATCTGCCGCGTCTAACCCGCTGCAACCGGAGAGCTTACCAGATCACCTCGACCGCGCAGACTGTCCCATTCGTATGAATGTGTCCTGGGACGAGAGCACATCTGCGAGTAGAATCTCTATGGTTTTCATAGGGTCTCGACTGGCGAGTTCGTTGCAGCCTGGGGTACAGCCCATATGCGTCGCCTGACATCCGCCGCGCTGTTCGTGCTCCTCACGTTGGCGCCCGCCGCCGCCTCTGCGGTCACCGTCGACCAGATCATCGCGCTGTCCAAGGCTGGCATCTCGGAGCCGATCATCCTGGCGCTCATCGAGCGCGACAAGACGGTGCTCACGATCGACCCCGAGCAGCTCGCGTCGCTCCGCCGCGACGGCCTGAGCGAGAACGTGATCGTCGCGATGCTGAAGAGCGGCCGTGAAGAAGGCGAGGCGGCCGCAAACGCCGCCGCGGCGCTCAACAGCGAGGCCATCATGAGCTCTGCTCCCACAAGCGCCCGACATCGTCGTCATCGGCCACGGTCCCCAGCGGCCCAACGTCTATTCGAACGACTATTCGAACGACTACACGAACGGGTATGGGAACGGGTACTGGACGAGTCCGCCGATGGATCTGGCGTCGCAATACGCGTTGCCGTACTACGGCTTGCCCACATGCGGCGGCGCGAGACGCGGACGCCGTCCGATGGCGCCGCTCAACGTCCGGCCGGTTCCACCGCCTCCGTCGCTGAGGTCGACAGGACTGTGCACGACCTTCCCGACCAACGTCGGAGGTCCGCCTCAGGTCGGTTCGCGCGGCTTCGTCGCGGCCTGCCCGCCCGGCGTGCGCTGAGATAGGATCGGCGCATGAAAATGCGCCTTTCCTCGGCTGCTTCACCGCCGTTCTCATCTCCGCGTCCATCGCCGCACAGTCGAATAAGGCCGCACCGCGTCCGCAGAAGATCGACCAGGAATACACAGAGACGATCAAACAGAACCTGCAGGATCCGCGGATCACGACCGAGCTCGTCGATCACCTGCCCGCGTCGGACACCGTTCCCACGCCGCTCAAGTTTCTCGGCCGCGCCGTCGGCGCACCGGGCGAGCTCACCTACGCGAAGGACATCTATCGCTATTACGAGGCACTGGCGAAGGCGTCGCCGCGCGCGCGAAGTTCTGGAAGATCGGCACGACCGAAGAAGGCCGCGACATCGTCATGCTCGCGATTGCCGACGAGACGACGATCAAGTCGCTCGAGAAGTACCGCGACATGCTCGGCGAGCTGACCGATCCGCGGAAGACGACCGAGGCGCGCGCGCAGCAGCTGCTGCACACCGCGAAGCCGATCTACTGCGCGATCAGCGGCATGCACTCGCCCGAGACGGGCGGACCCGAGATGCTGATCGAGCTCGCCTATCGCCTGATCGTCGAAGAGACGCCGTTCATCCAGAACATCCGCAACAACGTCGTCACGCTGATCACGCCGGTCATCGAAGTCGACGGCCGCGAGAAGCAGGTCGACACCTACTACTTCAACAAGAAGCGCGCGCAGGGCGACGCGCGGCTGCCGCTGATATACTGGGGCAAGTACGTTCAGCACGACAACAACCGCGACGGCATGGGGCAGTTCCTCAAGCTCACGCAGGCGGTGACGAAGGGTCAGCTCGAGTGGCATCCGACGGTGATGCACGACCTGCACGAAGCGCAGACGTATCTCTACTCGTCGACCGGCACCGGTCCCTACAACGACGACGCTCGATCCGATCGTGGTCTCCGAGTGGTGGACGCTGGCGCAGAACGACGTGATGGAGATGACCAAGCGCGGCGTGCCCGGCGTGTGGACCTACGGGTTCTACGACGGCTGGGTGCCGAACTACATGTTCTTCATCGCGCACAGCCACAACGCGATCGGCCGCTTCTACGAGGTCCAGAGCTACGGTCCCGATCCCTACGAGGTCCGTCCCGGTCCGACCGTCGACCAGCAAGGAGTGGTTCCGCCCGAACCCGCCGCTGCCGTCGATCAAGTGGGGCCCGCGCAACAACACCAACATCCAGCAGTCGGCGCTGCTGTTCTCGCTGCAGCCACGTCGCGAAGAACAAGGATCTCTATCTCGAGAACTACTGGTTGAAGAACAAGCGTGCGGTCGACAAGGGCAAGACCGGGCCGACCTACGCGTGGGTGATTCCGGCGGCGCAGCGGCGCAAGGCCGACGCGGCCGACGCCGTCAACGAGCTGCGCGCGCAGGGCCTCGAGATTTCGCGCGCCTCCTCGTCGTTCAAGGCCGGCAGCGTCGACGTCAAGGCCGGCGACTACATCGTTCGCGGCGATCAGCCGTTCCGCACGCTGCGCCGACATGTAGCTTCTCGGTGCAGAACTACGCGCCGCAGAATCCGTCGCCGTACGACGACACGGGCTGGACGTTCCAGTACATGCGCGACATCGAAGATCCTGCCGGTCACCGACAAGAGCGTGCTCGATCAGCAGAATGACGATGCTGACCGCGGATGCGAAGGCGACGGGCGGGATTGAAGGCACCGGCGGCGTGCTCGTCGTCGATCACACGGCCGACAACAACCTCGTCACCTTCCGGTTCAAGAACAAGGACGTGAACGATGCGGGCGGCCGAGGACGATTTCGAGGCCGCGCGGCCACAAGTTCCGCGCCGGAGCGATCATCATTCCAAATGCCGATCGGGCAGTGCTCGAGCCGCAGCTCAAGGATCTCGGCCTGTCCGCATGGGCGATGGCGTCGGCGCCTCCTGGCGTACTGTAAAGACGCACGACCTCGACCTGCCGCGCATCGGCTACATCCACAGCTGGACGCGCACGCAGGACGAGGGCTGGTGGCGCGCGGCACTCGACACCTTCGGCGTGCCGTACACCTATTTCGCCGATCAGAAACTGCGCGACGGCAACCTGCGATCGAAGTACGACGTGCTGATCTTCCCGCATGTCGGCGGCAGCGCCGTCTCGCAGGTCAACGGCATGCCGCGGACGGGCAGCGCGCCACTGCCGTACAGAAGACGCCGGAGACACCGAACCTCGCCTATCGTCGATTCGAGCGACGACATCCGCGGCGGCATGGGCGTCGAAGGGCTGGTCGAGCTCGCGAAGTTCGTGCAGGAGGGCGGCACGCTGATCACCGAAGGGTCGACGGCGACGATCTTCCCGGAGTACGGCATCACGAGCGGCGTCACCGTCGAGGAACCGGCGCAGCTATTCGTCCGCGGATCGATCCTGCGCGGCAAGATCAGCGACATGAAGAGCCCGATCGCGTATGGCTACGGCACCCGGATCTGCCGGTCTACTTCAACCAGGCGCCGGTGTTGAGCGCGGGCGGCGGCGGATTCGGCGGATTCGGCGGCGGCGGGCGCGGCGGCGCGCCGGGCAGCAACCCGAACGCCGGCATCGGCCAGAACGTGACGCCGAATGCGGTGCCGCTGCGGATTCAGCCGTTCGAGGCCGGAGACCAACGCGGCGCCGGCCGGCGGACAAGGTCGACAGGCGAGCGGCCCGCGGCCGACGACATGGCGCAGATGCGCCAGATGGCGCAGCAGTTCGGCATCACCATCGACGACACGCGTCCGCGCGTGATGCATGCAGTTCGGCTCCGACGCGAACAGCCTGCTGCTCTCCGGCACGCTCGCTCAACGGCCAGTTCCTGACCAACCGCGCCGCCGCGCTCGATTCGTCGCTCGGCAAGGGACACGTCGTGATGTTCGCGATCCGCCCGTTCTGGCGCTGGCAGACGCAGGGCACCTACACGCTCGGCTTCAACGCGATCATGAACTGGAACGATCTGGACGCCGGCAAGCAGCAGGCCGATGGACGGGGACGGCCGCACAACCGTGACGCGACACAGAATTTGGTAATCGGGTAATCGGGCAATCTGGCAATTCAATTACCCGATTACCAGATTATCCAATTACCAGATTCGCTAGCCCCAGCGCGGCGTTTCGTCCGGGTTGATCCCGAGCGTCAGCTTCGCCGCCGAGCTCGTGCGTGAGCGCCGAGTTCGCCGGGTGGAATCGTCCGGCGCGGCAATCGCGGAACAGCCGCTCGAGCTCGCTCTTCTTGAACATGCCGAAGCCGCCGGACAGGTCGAGCGCGCGGTCGACGACCTTGAAGGCGCCCTCGACAGCGTGTGTACTTCGCGGCGACGATCTTCACCGGCCAGTCGGGATGCTGCACACCCTCCGACCAGTCGCGCGCGATCGCGTCGAGATGCGGTCCGATCGCCTCGATGCTCGAGCACGATCTCCGCGATGCCGTGCTGCACTTCGGCGTGATACGACATCGGCCGCGTCAGCGCGATCGACGTCTTCGTCTTGAGGTGCTCGACGACGATGTTCTTCACGCGCGTGGCGACAGGCCGTAGTAGACGTTGCGCGAAGTTCGAGGAGCGCCCAGGCGAAGATGCCGAGGACGAACTCGATCGACGCCGGCCGCGCCGGCCGGCACGATGCGCGCGATGCACTTGTCGGGCACGAACGCGCCCTCGAGGATCGTGTCGTCGCTGCTTCGTCGCGCGCATGCCGAGCACGTCCCACGTGTCCTTGATCGTGAAGCCTTTGCGTGTCGCGCGGCATGAAGCGCGTGGACGATCTTCGGCGTCGCCGGATCGCTCGTGTCCATCCCGTGCAGGCCGAGCCGCGTCCAGACCGGCGTCAGGCTGCCGAACGATTTCCGTCCGGTGAACTTGTAGCCGCCGTCGACCTTCTCGGCCTTCGTCGTCGACAGCAGCACCGGGATGTCGTTGCCGTGTTCGGCGTGGCCGGCCGCGAAGATCTCGCCCGCCGCGGCTTCCGCGCAGCAGCCACTCGATTGGACTTGTCGCCGGCGCGCCACGTGTCGGCGGCGAGGCCGATCCAGTAGTTGTGCATGTTGAGGCCGAGCGCGGTCGCGGGCGCATACTGCGGCGAGCAGGCGCGTTTCGCGCGCCACCTGGGACAGATTCATGCCGAGGCCGCCGAATTCCGTCGGCACGGCGATCGTTCAGATAGCCGGCGGCTTTCAGCTCATCGAAGTCCTCCTGGAAGAAACGGTTGTCGCGATCGTAGCCGGCGGCGCGCTCGCGGCATCCGATCCAGGAGGAGTTCCTGGTCGAGGATCGACTCCGTCGCAGTCGCCATCTGCAGTGCCTCCTCTATGGATTTGGGACGGGAAGACGCAGGAGTATATAAGATCGGCAGCGTGAAGGGCGACGTTCATTGTCGTCGGCGCGGGCATTGATCGGCTGCGCGATTGCGTACGAGCTCGCGCGCCGCGGCGCGTCGGTCGAGGTCATTGATCGAGCGGCATCCGGTCGGGATGGGCGCGACGCAGGCGTCGGCGGGTGTGCTCGCGCCGTTCATCGAGGCGCGCGAAGGCAACCCGCTGCTCGATCTCGGCGTCCGCAGCCTCGGTCTCTTTGACGAGTTCATGACGCGCGTGTCGACCGAGAGCGGCATCGCCGTGTCCGTACCGGCGCACCGGGACGCATCGACGTCGCGGTCGACGAAGCCGAGCTGCCGCGCGCTCGAACACACGGCTGGCGTCCTGACCACGCGCGGCGTTGCCGGCGCGCATCATCGGACCGCCGCGCTGCCTGCGCCGAAGAGCCGCACCTCGCCGCACGACGTGATCGGTGCGCTGGTGATCGATGCGCACGGGTTCGTCGTCGCGAGCGACGCTGACGCGCGCGCTTTGCGCGGCCGCGCAGCGCCACGGTGCGCAGGCTCATCGAGCAGACCGCGTCGTTCGGCGGATTCATCCAACTGATAGGAATCTCGAAGTCGAAACCGTTCACGGATCGGTGACCGCCGACGCGGTCGTGCTGGCGGCGGGCAGCTGGAGCGGCACGATCGAGATCGCCGGTGTCGAACCGCGCGTGCCGGTGCGGCCGGTCCGTGGACAGCTGCTCCACCTCGACTGGAAGGGCGCGCCGCTGCGGCGCGTGACGTGGAGCCGCCGCTGCTATCTCGTGCCGTGGGACGACGGCATCGCTGCTGGTCGGCGCGACGGTCGAAGGAGGCCGGCTTCGACGAGCGGACGTCACGGTGGCCGGCGTACGCGATCTGCTCGAGGCGGCCTGCGACGTCGTGCCGCAGGCCTGGTCGGCCGAGCTTCCGCGAGGCGCGCGTGCGGGCTGCGGCCGGGACGTCCGACGATCTGCCGGTCATCGGGCCCGTCCGCGGTGGTGCCGGGGCTTGATGTACGCGACCGGCCACTATCGCAACGGCGTGCTGCTCGCGCCGCTGACCGCGGCAGCTGGTCGCCGACGCGATGGTCGACAATCGGATCGATCCGATGCTCGAGCCGGTCAGCCCGGCGCGGTTTGGGTTGTAGTTATCTGGCTGATGAAACAGATCACGCTCGGTGACAGCGACCTATCGTCATCGTTGCGAGCGGAGCGCGACGGCCAATGGCTCGCGCACGCGGTGCGCGACGACACCGGCGAGCCGTTCGGCATCGAGTGCGCCGGGGCGACCGGAGAGGCGGCGCTGATCGGCTGGACTGATGCGCTGGCTCGAATGGCAGCACGAGCACGCGGCGGCGCTGGAGGCGCTGCAGCGGCGCCGAGCGTTCGTATCATCGAACGATCGCCGGCAGCGCCTTCGCGAACCCGACCGACGGTCCGACGCGCGATCGAGCTGCAGAAGGAATCGCTCGAGGCCGTCGAAGTCGGCGCGCGCGTCCGTCTCGACGAAGTTCGGGCGCGTAAGCCAAGCGAATGACCACGAGGATCGACACGAGGAAGTGAGAGGTTTCATGCCGAGACTCGATCGACAGGAAGCCGAACGACGGCTCAAAGGCCTGAGCGGCTGGGCGCTCGACGGCGACGCGATCGAGAAGCAGTTCACGTTCAAGGATTTTCCCGAGGCGATCGCGTTCGTCAATCGCCTGGCCCCGGAAGCCGAGAGCCGCCGATCATCATCCCGACATCCTGATCAACTACAAGCGCGTCACGCTGACCTATTCAACGCACGACGAAGGCGGATTGACGACGAAGGACTTTGACGGCGCGGCAACTGCGCGACCGCCTCGCCTAGGCGGATTGGGTCATCGGGTAATCGGGTAATCTGGTAATCGGATAATCGAATTAGGCGATCACTCGACTAGCCCGATTACCCAATTACCCGATGCGATTGAAAAAGACCTATAGCTCGCGCGAAGTAGCGTCGCTGACCGGCCTCACGGCGCGTCAGCTGCAGGTGTGGGACGCGGGCGGTCTTCTGACGTCGACCGTCCCGTCGCATCGGACGGCCGCGGGCGGCTACACCGAACGCCGCTATACGCCGATCGAGCTCTTCGAAGCTGCTCGTGCTCGCGGATCTCGCGTCGCCGCGGGTTCATCGGTCCAGCAGCTTCACAAGATTCTGCAGGTCCTGCGCGCAACAGTTCGGTCAGCGGCTGTTCGACGCGACCGGCGGCGGCGGCTCGGTGCAGCTCCTCACCGATGGGCGCGACATCTACGCGCGCACGTCGAGCGGCGCGCTTCTTCAATCTGCTGAAGACGCCGGCGCAGCCGCTGCTCGTGGTCGGCAACGAACGACTCTTGAAAGAGTTGAGCGGTAAAGTGAGGGCGGACGAAACGCAAGCGATTGGTCAGGAAGGGACACGACGATGCCGACGGTTGAGCCTCGCACTGCTTGGGCTGTTCTCGATCGCTCTCGGCCAACGCGCTGGCGCAGCCGCCCGCCGCCGCGCCGCCGCCTCGTCAAAGGAAAACGCGACGGTCAAAGTGGCCGACCACGTCTACGCGATTCCCGACGGCAGCGTGCCGATGGTTCCCAACACGTCGGCATCATCGTCGGCAGCCGCGCGACGATGGTCGTCGACACCGGACTCGGACCGCGCAACGGGCGAGGCGATCCTGCGCGAGGTCGCGAAGGTGAGCAAGAACGCCGAGATGTACGTCGCCACGACGCACTACCATCCCGAGCATTCGCTCGGCGGCGCGGCGTTTCCGGCGACCGCGAAGTTCGTGCGGCCGAAGATGCAGCAGCAGGACATGGACGAGCTCGGCAAGGACATCCAGAACACGTTCGCGAGCCGCTCGCCGCTCAATCAGGAGCTGCTCAAAGACGTGCCGTATCCGCGCGCGGACATCCTGTTCGATCGCGAGCAGCGCATCGATCTCGGCGGCGTGCACGTGCGGCTGTTCTGGCGCGGCCCGATGCACACGCGCGGCGACACGCTCATCTTCGTCGAAGAGGACCGCGTGCTGTTCAGCGGCGACGTGGTGATGAACCGCACGTTCCTCGCCGCGGGTCGCGACGTCGAGTATCGGGACGTGGCTGTCCACGCTCGACGAGCTCGACGCGCTCGCAGCCGGTCGTCGTCGTGCCGAGCCACGGCGGCGATCGGCGACGCGATCGCTGATCGTGAATGGACCGTGACTACCTCAAAGCGGTGCAGACGCGCGTCGGCGAGCTGAAAGGCGCAGGGCAAGTCCGCCGACGAGAGCGGCGCAGACCGTCACGACGGAGATCCAGGCGAAGTTTCCGGATTGGGCGACGCCGATGCGGATCGGCGCTGGCCGCGAGAGCGGCGTATGCGGAGGCGCGCTAGCGGATCGGAAAGATCTTCTCGAGGTCGTCGGCGGGGCGCGGGATGACGTGGACGCCGACGAGCTCGCCGACGCGGCGGGCCGCGGCGGCGCCGGCGTCGGTGGCGGCCTTGACCGACCCGACATCGCCGCGCACGATCGCCGTGACCAGGCCGGCATCGACCTTCTGCCAGCCGACGAAGACGACGTTGGCGGTCTTGACCATCGCGTCGGCGGCTTCGATCATGCCGACCAGGCCGCGCGTCTCGATCAGGCCGAGCGCGTCGCCGACGTCGCGTTTGTCAGACATAAGAATTGGGTAATTGGATAATCTGGGTAATCGGGTAATTGATTGTTCGATTGATCCGAATGGCGAGAATTCAAGTCGCCAATCGACTACCAGATTACCAGATTTACCCAATTACCCGATACTCCGCGTTCTACTGAATCCTGCCGCGCGCCGCGATCGGCATGGTGTCGATGACGCGATCGCCGTCGACGAGGCGGACGACGTCGACGAGATTCGACACGACGCACGAGTGATTGGGGACGACGCGGACGCGGTCGCCGGGCTCGAGCGCCGTGGTGCCGGTGACGCGGACGGTGGCGTGCTCCTCCGACAGCCGTTCGATCGACAGCGCGGCGTCGGTCTGGCGCGGCGACTCGCCGTCCTCCGGTCGAGCACCGCGCCGTAACCCCGGCGACGGCGAGATGCCGCGCGCCTGATCGTTGGTCAGCGTCTTGCTGCCGCAGTCGAGGATGATGCGGCCGGGATGGCTTCGACACGACGGTCGCGAGCACCGTGAGCGCGCAGTCGTCGAGCGTCGCGGCGCCGAGCGCCACCTGCGTGCGGTCGAAGTAGACGTAGTTGCCGGGACGCAGCTCGGTCAGGCCGCGCTGACGCGCCCTGAAGCACTGAAACGCAGCGTCGGCGTCGCGCCAACCGAGACGTTCGTCGAGCGGGATCCCCGACCCCTTCGCCTGGTCGCCAAGCGACGTCAGCGTCTCCGCTTCTGCTGCGCCACCTCGCAGAGTTCCTGCTCCGACGTGGCGTGATAGCCGTGGCCGGCGTGGCTGAGCAGTCCGCGCAGCCGCAGTCCCGGCAGCGCAGGCGATCGCCTGGACGAACGTCAGCGCGATCGCGGTCCGGATCGATCCCGCAGCGGTGGAAGCCGACGTCGACCTTGATCAACACGTCGAGCGTGCGGCCGGCGCGCTGCATCGCTTCCGACCAGCCGCGGGCGACGTCGAGGTGATCGACGATGATCGAGATCGTCGCGCGGTCCATCAACGCCAGCAGCCGCGGCGCGTTGGCCGGGTTCACCGGATACGGCAGCCGGATGTCGGTCACGCCTTCGGCGACGAACACTTCCGCCTCGCCGACCTTCGCGCAGCACACGCCGACCGCGCCGCGCTCGATCTGCCACTTCGCGACGAGCGGCGATTTGTGGGTCTTCGCGTGCGGACGCAGGTTCACGCCGGCGGACGCGAGCGAGCCGCTGCGCCGCGTCCATGTTGCGCAAGCAGCCGTGAATGATCGATCAGAACTTGTGGCGTCGGCAGATCAGCGAGGCGCATGGGCGACTCTACCACGGCGGATCCGGCGGGTAATGGCGTCGCTTGGGGATTCGGGATTTGGGATTCGGGATTTGATGCTTGGCGTCGACCGACTGGCGATCAAATCCCAAATCCCGAACCCCGAATCCCGACACGCGCGATGCGTGAGCCGTGGTTCATGCCGCGAACAGTCCAGGAATTTCGCCGGCTGCACAGCGTAGCCGGGGAAAATCGGCCGCGCGTCGGCGACGCCGAGGTGGCGCACTGCGATCTCCGCCGAACACGTCACGGAAGTCGGTGGTGACCGCGAGATCGCGACGATCGTAGCGCTGATCGACGGCGAGGCCGGGCCATCTGCCGTAGACGCGGCCGCCCGTGACGCCGCCGCCGATGATCATCATCGCGTTGCCGTGACCGTGATCGGTCCCGCGGTTGCCGTTCTCGTTCACCGCGCGCCCGAACTCCGACATCGTCAACACGACGGTGTCTTCCGAGGCGATCGCCGAGGTCGGCGACGAGCGCGGCGATGCGCGCGCGCGAAGTCGTCGAGCCGGGTCGGCGAGCTGTCCCTGGCCGGCGCCCTGGTTCACGTGCGTGTCCCAGCCGCCGACGTCGGCGAACGCGACTTCGAGGCCGACGTTCGACTTGGTCAGCTGCGCGATCTGCTTCAGCGCCTGCCCGAACGGGACTGCGCGGATACTCGGCGCCGTTGGCCGGCTGGTAGCGCGCCGGATCCGCGTCCTTCAGCATCTTGATCGCGTCGAACGCATCGCGGCCGGTGCCGTTCAGCACGCGGTCGCGCGGCCGCCGTACTCGGCCTCGAACGACGCGCCGACGGTGTCGCTGGCGCGTCCGGCACGGATGCCGAACTGCGCGAGCTGATTGATCGCGAGCGCCGGCGCGGTGCCCTGCAGCATCCGCGGCAGCTGCTGCGTGAGCGACACGGCGCGAAACGGCGTTGAGCGCTCGGCGTCGCTGCGCGCCTGCAGGTAGACGATTGAGCCAGCCGTCCGCCGTGCTCTTCACGCCCGGCGTCGCGGTCTCCATGTAGTCCTGCGCGTCGAAGTGCGAGCGCGTGCTGTCGGGCGATCCGCAGGCGTGGACGATCGCCAGCTGCCGCGCAGTCCCACAGCGGTTTGAGCGGCTGCAGGCGCGGGTTGAAGCCGAAGAAGCCGTCGAGATCGATCGCGGCCGCGTCGCCGCCGCCCGGCCGCGCGATCGCGATGCTCGGCCGCGCGCGGTAAGTACTCGCCCTCGCCGAACGGCACGACGACGCTCAGCCCGTCGACGGCGCCGCGCTGGAAGATCGCGATGAGCTGTCTGGGACGCCCGGAGCGGCCCGCTGCGATACGCGGTCCGAGTCAGGAACGACGGCGCGAAACCCGAGGCTGACCAGCGCGAACGCGCCATTCTTCAGAAACACTCTGACGGGAAATCATCACTACTCCTGCTGCTGTCAGCTATCGTCGTTGAAACTCCGGTGAGCCGAGCGTCAGCGCCGCCATCTGCTCGGGCGACGCGGCTTTGTGCGATCGTCGCGCGCGTTGCGTCGGAGAGATCGTCGCCGAGGAGTCGCAGGGACGGCCTGAAGGCCGTCGCCTGCAGGCGGCAATTGAACCGTGATGCCGCGGAGCTGGTTGTTGGCGAGCGACACCGCGAAGTTCATGCGGCCGACCAGCGCGCCGGTGTTGACCCACGCGTCGGCGCGTGTCCTTGTAGCCGGTCGGCGGCTGACACTGATAGAGCGGCATGCCGAGCTGCTGCAGCGCGCGCACGAGCGGCTGCGCGCTCGTCGAGCGACGCGCGCGGTCGCGCGCAGCGGCGCTGGCCACGAATTCGAACGGCGTCTTGACCTTCGCGCGGTAGGCGTCGGGCGAGAGAAACTCCGGCGACGTCAGGATCGTCGCGCGTCACCTCGCGCAGGTCGCCGTTCGTTCGCCCGGAAGCGCGCCGCCGCGCGATCGACGAGCGCCGGCGGCGGCGTGTCGCTGACGAAGCGCCGCGCCAGCTTCGTGGCGATGAAGCGTCGCCGTCGACGGATGCGCGCGCGAGGATGTCGAGCACCTGCTCGCCGTCCGACTCGCCGCCGCCTGGCCTTGATCGCGATGACCGAGGACGATCTTCTCGCCGGCGATCGTGCAGCGCGCGCGTCGAAGACGAAGCCGCCGCCCTGCCGCGGATTCTCGAATCGTCCAGCCGGTGAACGCGCGCGCCACCTCGGTGACGTCCTTCTGCGTGTAGCCGCCGTCGACGCCGAGCGTGTGCAGCTCCATCAGCTCGCGCCCGTAGTTCTCGTTGAGACCTTTCGGCGCGTTCTTGCCCGGCGGCTGCGGCCGCGGCATCGGCGAAGACGGCCGCCGAAGCGCGGCCGCATCGGCCGCGCGCGCGTCGCTCTCCAGCATGCGGACCGTTCGGATCGGCGCTCATCCAGTTGTCGAGATAGAAGAGCATCGCCGGACTCTTCGCGGTCGCCTCGAGCAGATCGCGGAACGTGCCGAGCACGTGCGGACGAATCGTCGTCGCGCTCGTATTCGGTCAGCATGAAACGCTCGGGTCCTTTGCGCGCGTCGACGTTGAAGTGGTTGAACCAGAAGTCGGTCGAGCACTTCCTGCAGCTGCCGCTCGCTGTAGACGGCGCGCAGCAGCTTCTGCCCGGCCAGTTCGGCGAGGACGCGGTTCGCCGCCTGTTGCTCCGGCGCCCGCGCCTTCTCGCTGATTCGCACTCGGATCGCTCTGTCCCGAGCGAAGTCGAGGCGGTCTTTGGCCGCCTGTTTCTTCTCGCGCCGCGCCTCGAGCGCCGGCTCCTCGAACTTCTCCGCGATCTCGCGCGAGCCCATGCCGATCGTGCCGAGCGGCGCCAGCCGCGCGCGCATCGCCGTATCCGGAATCCGCTCGGGGATGCAGTTGCTGATCGATGTAGCGCTCGAGGCCCGATCGCGCGAACCTTCTCGACGTCCCCGGGCCGCGGCCCGAAGCCGATTCGATTGAGCACGTGAACGATCGCCTTGTCGTCTTGCGGAACCCTCGAGCTCGCCGCGACGCCGATGCTGACAAAAAATGCAACTGTGACGACCAATAGTCTCCGCATTTGCCGAACTGAGACCGCGTTGCAGAAGTCGAACGTTTAATGAACTGCCATACAATCTCGGCGCTATGACAATTCGGTCAGCGTCCTCATCTTTCTGCGGTTTTGCCCAGGCTGGACGGCAACCTGCGACCGGCCTCCTGATCAGAAATGCACAGCTTCATCGATGGCACTGGCGCCCCCGCACGCCGTGCGGACGTGAGAGTGAGCGGCGACGCCATCGCGGCGATTGGCGACAGCCTCACCGCGCAAGCCGGCGAACGTGATCATCGACGCCGCCGGTAAGGTCCTCTCCCCGGATTCATCGACATGCACAGCCACGCCGATCGCGGCCTCGACGAGGCGCCGGATGCGTCGACGCAGGTGATGCAGGGCAATCACGACCGCGGTAGTCGGGCAGGACGGCGGCAGCGAGCTGCCGATCACCGATTTCTACCGAGCACCTCACGCGCGTGAAGCCGGCGATCAACTACGCGACCGCGGTCAGCCACGGCACCGTGCGGCAAGCTGGTCATGGGCGGCGACTACAAGCGCGCCGCGACCGCCGCCGAGATCGAGACGATGAAGACGCTCGTCGATCGTGGGATGCGTGACGGCGCGGTCGGGTTGTCGAGGCGGTCTCGAATACGATCCCGGCTTCTACTGAAGACCGACGAGCTCGTCGCGCTCGGATCGGTGGTCGCGAAGTTCGGCGGCTACTACTCGAGCCACGTGCGCAGCGAGAACGAGGGCGCGTTCGACTCGTGGCGCGAGGCGATCGAGATCGGCCGCCGCAACGACATCCCGGTCGAGATCTCGCACATCAAGCTCGGCGTCAAGCCGGTCTGGGGACGCGCTGCCGAGGGCTGAAGATTCTCGAGGACGCGCGCCGCGACGGTGTTCGCGGTGATGGCCGACTGGTATCCCTATACCTACTGGCAGTCGTCGATGGCGTGCTGATCGAAACGCGCGACTTCGAGAACCGCGCCGCGTGGCACGAAGGGGCTCGACGATATCGGCGGCGCGCAGAACGTCCTCATCACCAGCTACCGGCCCGATCCCTCCTGCAACGGCAAGACGCTGGCACAGATCGCGACCGCACGCGGCCAGAACGCGGTGACGACGGCGATCGAGATGATGCGGGAGGCGGGACCTGGCACCGGCGTGATCGCGACGTCGATGTCCGAAGACGATCTGACGACGTTCATCAAGAGCCCCGCTCGTCCTGATCTGCTCTGACGGCGGCTTGAGCGGACGCCATCCGCGCGGCTACGGCACGTTCCCGCGCGTGCTCGCGCGCTACGTGCGCGGCCTCGGCGCGATCACGCTGCCCGAGGCGATCGCCAAGATGACCGGCCGCTCCGCCGCGCAGCTCGGCGTCGCCGACCGCGGCGTCGTCGCCGCCGGCAGGAAAGCCGATCTGACGATCTTCGATCCGGCGACCGTTCAGGACCGCGGCGTTCCCGGCAATGCCGCGCAGGCCCCGAGTCGGCATCGAGTACGTGATCGTCAACGGGCAGGTCGTGCTCGACAACGGCAGGATGACCGACGCGCGGCCGGGCCGCGGCATCACGCGCGCGGGCGCCTCCTCAAACACCCGCTGAGACCGATTGCACAATCAAAAGATCTGACCGCAGAGAACGCCGAGACCGCAGAGAAAAATCGACTACTCTGCGCACTCCGCGCACGCCGCGGTTTCTGTATGCATCCAGAGGAGGGAACCCATGCGAACTTCCACAGTCTTCGTGTTGTCGATGTGTGTCCTGGGTGGAGCGGCAGCCGTCTCCGCCGACGATCGGCCGATCGATTGCAGCCGGAAGTCGCTCGCCGAGGCGCTCAACGATGACGGCAATCGCGGCCGCGGCCGCGATCGCGACGACGGTGAGGAGCGGACGATCCGCTTCACCGGCGTCTGCGCCGGCCCGATCGTGATTCGCACGGACGGCATCAGCCTGACCGGCGTCGGCACGGCGATCATCGACGGCGGCGCCGCCGCCGATGCGGTCACGATCAGCCGGCGCCAGCCGCGTGTCGCTCGCCAACTTCGAAGTCCGCAACGGCGTCAACGGGATCCTGGCGACCAACGGCGCCCATGTCACGCTCGACGCGCGTGAACGCGCACGACAACTTCGTCTTCGGCATCTCGCTGCAGACGGCGTCGAGCGCGGTGCTCTCCGACGTCACGACCTCGCACAACGGCGTCCACGGCCTCGATCTCGAGACCGGCTCCGCCGCGGAAGTGACGGGATCGCTGACCGTGGCCGGCAACCGCGTGTTCGGCGTCAACGTCAACGGCAGCTCGATCACGTTCTCGCGCGCCACGGCGTCGGTGAGCGGCAACGCGCTCGGCATCCAGATCGCGACGAGCGCCAACGCCTTCATCAACGACCGCGACACCGTGATCAACGTCGATCAACAATTTCAGCACCGGCCTGACGGTCGTGTCCGGCGCGCACATGGTCTCGTTTGGCGGCACGATCAACGCGTCCGGCAATCCGGCCAACGGCGTGTCGGTCAATCTCGAAGGGCGGGCTCGATCTCGACGCGGCGTCGCACGCTGAACGCCTTCAACAACGGCGACGGCGTCGCCGTGCAGGAGGACTCGGTCGATGACCGTGTTCAACACGCCGCAGTTCTCCGGCGCGCCCGGGTTCAGCACCATCAACGCGCACAACAACACCGGGCACCGGCGTGAGGGTTCAGAGCGGATCGACGATCACGCTGGTCAATCAGGCGAGAATCGTCAGCACCCAGAACGGCCGGACGGGATTCCTCGGCGGACAACGGCGTCGGCGCCACGCTCGTGAACTCGACGATCACCGGCAACACGGTGAGAGACATTCAGCTCACCTTCGGCACCCGCGCCGATCTTCAGACGCTGACGTTCGGCAGCTACACGTGCGACGGAACCGTGCTTGTTCGAGGAACCAGTGGGATTACTTGCCCTCAGCTGAATCGGTGATCTGGCGATCGGGTGATCCTGCGATGTCGATCGCCGCGATCACCCGATCGTTCGATCGCCGATGTCGATCGCCGATCACCCAATCATTCGATCGCCGATTCACTGTGCCGAGTTCAGTCTCAGGTCCACGGTTTTTGTCTCGCCTTCGTTGAGCGACAGTCGTGACGCCTTCGTCCGAACGCGCTCCAGGAATTCGGGATCGCCGGCCTCGCCGCCATCGACGCGATCGAGCGCGACGATGTAATGCTCGCCGGCAGGGAGGCCGTTGATCTTGAAGCGGCCGTCCTGATCGGGCCGCCCCGTGCTGACGTAGCGTGTGTTGTTGCCGGCCCAGCGCGCCGGGTCCTGCGCGAAGACGATTGTCGTGTAGTCCTTGACCGCGTCACCGCGCGCGTTGGTGACCAGCCCGGTGATCGTCGTCAGCTTGTTGGTCAGCTCGACTTCGAGCGCGTGAATCTCCTCGTTCGCCTTGATCTCGAGACCGGTGTCGGTGAGATCGGTGCCGTTCAGGCGCACGGATCGAATCGCCCAGTCCTGACCGGGCGGCATCAGGTTCAGGCGATAGACCCCGGCGGCGACTTGAGCTCGAACGACATGTCGTCCTGCACCGCCGCAGGTTGTCGCGGGCCGAGCATCGGCATCATCTGCACCGGCGCCGCCTGCAGCATCAGCCGCGGCGGGAGCGCACGATGCGGCGGCCGGATCGACGATGACGCGTCCGCGCACGACCATCGGCTTGGCGCCGACGAGCCGCAGGTCGCTGATGTTCTCCGTGCCGACGGTGACCTTGGTGGTCGCGACCTCCGCGTCCGGGGTCCCGAACTGCTGCGCCGTGATGGTGTATTCGCCGGGTGAAACCCCGGTGAAGGTGAACGATCCGTCCGGCTGAATCCGGCGCGCCGTTGAAAATACCGAACGGGAAGCCCTGCCCGATCGTGAGCATCCCGCTCAGCGGACGTCCCGCGGAATCGACGATCGTCCCGGAGACGCGCATCGCCTTGATCGGCTTCATCGTCATCACGATGTCGCTGACTTCCGTGCCGACGCCGACGGTGAGCCGTTGTGCCTGGCTCATCTCGAGCGTGCCGGGAAAGTAGAGCGGCGCGTAGCTGGTGCGGTCGTCGTTGGGACTCGGGCGGCCCCATGGCGAAGTTGCCTCCGCGCCAGGTTGCCTGCGGTAGTAACTGCCCGGGCGGCACCGCGAAGATCCGAGAACTCCCCGAGATCGCGTCGGTCGTGACCATTCGACCTGCCGGGGCGAGACGCCGTTGACCCTGAACGCCATGAAGCGCTGCGGCGCCACCATCACATCGGAGAGCGGTTCGCCGTAACCGTCGAGGATCCGTCCAGTGATGATGCCGCCGTGCGGCAGCGAGAAATCGACGCGCTCGATCGTCTGGTTGTCGAGGGATCTGGAAGCGGCTTGCCCGGGCTCGGTCGGCCGCGTCTGTACCATGCGCTGCATCGAGACGAAGCTGCCTTTGGCCGCGGTGATGGTGTAGCGGCCGGTGCGCAGTTCCTGAATTCAGTAGGCGCCTTGCGCGTCGGTCGTCACCATCCGGTTTTCGCGCCCGACGGGCCTCGACAAAAGACGCGGATTGCTGATCCATCACCTGCGATGATCCGCACCTGCGCCTTGCGCAGCGCCTGCCCGTTCGCCGCGTCGAACACGTGACCGCGCAGCGTCGCCGTCCCCGGCGGCTGATCCGCGGCGGCGTTCGGCGGCTGCTGACGGCCGCCCGGTCCCGGCATCTGCGGAACGCCGGGCTGCTGCGCGAGGAACCCCGGCGGCTGCGCGTTCGCCGGCGTTGCGACGACGGCGCACACGAGAGCAACCGCGAAGGCCGCTGAGCACGCCGAGATCAGCCTGCTCCGCGATCTCCGCGTGCGCGGTTGATCGTTTGCCAGCGTCAGGTGTCGCGTCATGTTCACCTCGACAACTTGAGATCGACCGGGGTGTTCGCGCCGTCGGCGACTGTCACGCGCGTCGCGCGATCGCGCAGCGGCCCGAGAAAGTCGGGATCGTTCCACTCGCCCGGCTCGACGTCGGTCAGCGCGACGGCGAAGTATTCGCCGGCCGGGACCTGCACGGTGTAGACGTTGTTCAGATTGGGGCGCCCGGCGGCGATGAACCGCGTCGGCGTCGGCCAGCGCTGCGCATCCTGCGCGAAGATGACGACCCACGCATCCCGCACCGGCTGTCCGTTCTCGTCGAGCACCTTGCCGGTGGCGCCGGTCGGCTTCGACGTGATCTCGACGGCGACGTCGGACACTCCCGCCCATCGCCGGCACCTCGATCCCGCTGTCGGTGACGTCGAGTCCGTTGTGGCGCACGGCGTGAAGGTGCCAGTCGCTGTTCGGTCCCGCGAATGCGCGAATGAGATAGTGGCCCGGAGACGATCGCATTTCGAACGTGAAGTCGTCTTTCACCGTCGCCTGGCCGCCGCCGGCCATCGGCTCGCTCGACGACAGGAACAGTCGCAGCGACGACGCCGTCGGCGGCGTCGCGCCGCTATCGACGAGCACGCGGCCGCTGATCGCCGCCGCCTTGCCGGCGATCAACTGCACATCGTTGACGTCGCCGTCGGTGACGGTGACGTTGGCGATGGCGGTCTCGTCACCCATGCCGGGCAGGCCGACGCGCAGGATGTAGTTGCCCGGGGTGATCCCGCTGACGGTGAAGCTGCCGTCGGGACGAATCTGGCCCAGACTCCTGACCGTCATGAACATCGCGCCGCTGCGCTCCATCGCCATCACCATGCCGCCGACCAGCGGCTTGCCCTCGGCGTCGAGCGCCTTGCCGGAGATGCGCGACGTACGCACCGGCAGCAGCGTCATGTTCATCCCGGTCATCGTCTGGCCCGCCGCGATCGCGGATCCGCTGCGCTTCGCCCATGCTGCCGGTGCCTCGGGTAGTAGGTCGCCGCGTAGCCGGACCGGTCGTCGCTGTCGCCGAACATCACGTTCCGCAGCGTCGCCGTCAGGTGTACTGGCCGGGCGGCAGGCCGAAGATCCGGTAGTCGCCGAGATCGTTGGTCTGGGAGGGTCGGCCGCCGGCCGGCATCATCCGCCGCTCGCCGTTGATGAACTGCGATCGCATCGCCATCACCTGAACGTCGGTGACCGGATCGCCGAACTCGTCGATGATTCGTCCGGTGATCGCGCCGCCGCGCTGCAAGGTGAAGTTGATGTTGTTGAGCGTCTGCCCCTCGGCAGAGCTCAATCGATCTGGCCGACGCCGCGCGGCCGCGTCTGGCCGTGCGACAGCGCGACGTAGTTCGGCTTCGATGCCTGCAGCGTGAACTTGCCGGCGGGAAGATTCGTGAGCTCGTAGCGTCCGTTCCCGTCGGTGACCGCGCTCTTCGCGTTCGGCGAAATCAACGGTGGCGATTCGGACGTCCACGCGGCCGATCGGCGCATTGCTTCCCTCGGCGACGACGCGGCCGCGAATGGTCGCGGTGCCGGCCTTGAGCGGTGCGTCGCGCGCCGCTTGAGGCGGCGGCGGGGGTGGCGGTGGTGGCGGCGGGGGAACCTGCGCGCCCGCCGTAGAGGCGACCAGGAGGATCCAGACGCTGACGGCCCACAATCGCCGCATACGCAACCTCGCTTGTCGGATCTTAGACGCTTGAGCGCGCAAGTTAGGCTGGAAAGGCAGGATGGGCAGGACCCCGCCTTTCTATTTCGTGTCGAGCTTCCGCCCAGCGCCGAGCTGGTCAAAATTCATAATCGCGTTGTAAGACGAGAAAGTAGCTGCCCTGCGTCTCGCCGCGCCAGATCGGGTTGTTCGAGAACGCGACGACGTGGCCCTTGTCGAGCGGGACGTCGACGACCGCCGCGTGCTGCGCGATCTCGCCGCCGTTTTCGACCAGGCCCGACACCAGCAGGTCGCGCGTGTCGGCGTAGCGCAGGATCACGCGCGGCCGCGCCGACGGCGGGATGACGTTGATGCCGTTGCGCAGCTGCTCGTCGGTGATCGGCACGCGCCTGCCACGTGTCGACGCTTTCGGTCTCGTCGCGGAGCTGTCGACGCCGGCGCGCGCCCTGCGGCACGTCGGGATCGTCCGCCGTGCCCGCGTCCGGTCGGCCGGTTCCCGCCATCGTCGGGCCCGAGCCGTCGCCCGCCGCGGCCGCCGAAGATGTTCGAGACGTTGAAGATCGGCCCGTTGTCGCACCAGATGCGCGAGGTTGTCGGTGTAGCCGTATGCGATCGGGCTGGTCGCATCGACCATCTTCGATCGCACGACGCTGCCGACGATGCGCAGACGCTGACGCTGCGGCGATCGACAGCACCGGGCGTGAAGCCGGTGACGACGGCGAGATCGGCCGGTGTCCATCGACGGTGAGCAGCAGTCCGCCCTTGCGGACGAAGTCCTGCAGGTGCGCGACGCCCGTCCATCCGAGGCCCGGGCGCATGTCGTCGGTCTGATCCTCGGATCCGAGGTTCGGCGTCTCGGCCGTTTTCTTCCACGGCAGCGGATTGCCCCACATCGGCATGCCGTTGACGATCGCCTTCGGGGCCGCGGCCGACCGGCGGAAAGACGATCACGTCGAACTTCGCGTTGAGGTTGGCGTCGCTGGCGGCATCGCTGCGTGCTGATGTAGGTGAACGGCACCTGCGCGATGATCGAACGCCTGCCGCCACCAGCCCTTCGGTCTGCGTGCGTCGAGCCACGTGTGCAGGATCGCGACGCGCGGCGCGCGCACCGGATGCGTCTTGACCGACGGCGCCGACGCGACGGCCGCGACGACCTGCAGGCCGAGATCCGCGTCTGCAGCGCTGCCTGATCTTCGAGTCGCCAGCGGCGACGTTCTTGATGATGAACGAGCCCGCGATTGAATTTCTTCCCGCCGGCGTCGAATGATTCTTCCGCCGCCTCGAACGACGCGTCCTTGAACTTGTAGCGCAGCGTGACCAGCGCGATGTCGGCGTTGTGGTTGATCAGGAAAATCGAACCGCGTGTCTCGTCGACGCGCGCCTTTCGGCGCGACACGCCGGCTGATCTTTCTCAACCGGCGCGTCGAGCACTTTCACGTCGGCGACGCGGACCGCCTGCACGTTGAACAGCTCGGGGAACGTCCAGCCGGTGTCGTCGTACGGCGTGCGCTGCGGATCGTTCGGGCTCCAGTACTGATAGTCCAGCAGCGAGTCGGCGATGCGGCTGTACGGCTGATCCATGCGGACGATGTACGAGCCGGCGGGGAAGGTTCGGCTGACCGGCTGCGCGGCGTTCTTGTCCTGCCTCCCGCCTGTCCTGCCCCTCCCGCCGTCCTGCCCATTCGGTCCGCCGGCGCTCCTCACCTGACGTCCGCTCGCCCGACCCACCTGCCGCAGTCCGTCGCCATCGGTCGTCGTCGCGGCCGGCTTCGGCGGCGTTTTCTTCGCCGGCACCGTGACCGTGAACGACGCGGTGGCGCGCGAGATCTCGACGCCCTGCTTCTGCAGCGATGCTGCAGCAGCTCCGCCTGCGCGCCCGGACGCGGATCGTCGGCGGCGAAGACGTACGCCGCAGGCCCTTCGGTCTTCGCTTTCAGGATCGAGCGCTTGCTCTTCGTGTAGAAGTTGCGCAGGAACAGCTGCTCGTTCGCCGGCGAAGTAGTGCAGCGAGGTCAGCAGGCCGGTCTGCTGGTAGTTGTTGTTGTTGCGCTGCGACCAGAGCGTCTTCGGCAGCGGCGGGTTCTGCTTGTACCAGGTGCGCGCGTACTCGTCGGGCCGCAGCGTCGCGCTCGACGGTGTCGGCGCCGCCGTTGCCGAAGGTTTCGTAGAGCCGGCTGATGCCGTTGTGCAGCGCGGCGATGAACATCAGGTAGCCGGGCGACCAGGTGTCGAAGTTGCCGTGCGTGAAGACGCCGGGCATGCCGAACTTGGTCATCTCCGAGACGTTGTTCCAGCCGATCATCTGCCACTCGTCGGCGAGGATCGGATCGATCCACGCGTTGTACGGGCCGTCGCCGACCGGTGTTGTCGTAGAGATACGGCACCGACTCGTGCAGGTCGTGCAGCACCTGCGGGTGCCACTGCATGTAGGTGTTGAGCACGTTCTCGGTCAGCTTCGAGCGTCGACGCCCATCGCGTCGCGGTTGTTGTCGTGCGCGACGTACTTGCCCCAGTAGACGAGGCCCGGCCAGTTCTGCCCGGGTGCGCGAGGTGCCACTTGTAGACGTCCACCATCTTGTCGCGGCCGTCGACTTCGATCACCGGCGTGATCAGCGTGATCGAGGTTGTTGCGGATCGACTTGATGTACTCGTGGTCGTCGACCGACGAGGCGATAGGCGAGCTCCATCAGCGCCGTCGGCGATCCGGTTTCCGGCGAGTGGATCGTGCCGGTGATGTAGTAGATCGGCGTCGACGCCGTCGACCAGCGTCTCCGCCTGCGCGTCGTCCATGTTGATGGTGCGCGGGTCGCCGAGCTTGGCGAGGCGGGCGCGGTTCTCCTCGCAGCTTCGCCATGATCGCGTCCGACGCGATCGGCGACCGCGATCATCTCGCGGCCTTCTTCCGTCTTGCCGATCGAGTAACACCTTGACGCGCGGGCTCGCCTTCTCGAGCATCCGCATGTACTGGTAGACCTCTTCGGCGTAGGGCAGCTTGCCGGGCGCGCCGGCGACGTCGCCGAGCACCGCCTTCGGCGTCGGCACCGTCTTCGACGCGGGCAGATAGTCCACGAGCGGCGAGCTGAAGAACGGCTCGCGTCGTGTATTCCTTGATCTTCTTCGTGTATTCGTCGTCGATCGGCAATCTTCGGATCGCGGACGAAGGTCTGCTGCGCCGAGAGCGGCAGCTGGAGCAGGGCGCCGACGAGGATGACCGCCGGCGCGACTTACTTCTTCATGAAGCCCTCACCGGAATTTGCGACTCCGGAATCTTATCTTAGGGCATGACTGCATTGATTACCGGCGCATCGAGCGGGATCGGCCTCGGAAATGGCGCGTGTTCGCCGACCACGGTCACGACGTGGTGCTGGTCGCGCGCAGCGAGGGGAAGCTGCAATCGCTCGCGGCGGAGCTCGAGCAGAAAGGGGTCCGCGCCCATGTCGTCGCCGCGGACCTCTCGGCCTGCGGACGGCCCGAAGACCGTCGTCGATATCGTCAACCAGCGCGGCATCGCCGTCGATGTCCTGGTCAACAACGCCGGCTACGGCCTGTTCGGCTCCTTCCTCGAGACGTCGCTCGACGCCGAGCTCGCGATGATTCACCTCAACGTCGTCGCGCTGACGGATCTGACCAAGCGCCTGCTGCCGCCGATGGTGGCGCGCAAGAGCGGCCGGATCCTCAACCGTCGCGTCGACCGCGGCGTTTCTACCCGGTCCGCTGATGGCGGTGTACTACGCGACGAAGGCGTACATGCTGTCGTTCAGCGAGGCGATCGCGAACAGAGCTGTCGGTGCACCGGCGTGACGGTGACGGTGCTCGCGCCCGGACCGACCGCGTCCGGCTTTCAGGCCGCCGCGTCGCTCGGGGACTCGAAGCTCGTCGCCGGCAAGACGCTCGACGACGTCGCGCGAGGTCGCCCTCGCCGCCTATCACGGGGTAATGTCCGGCGAGTCGCTGGTAATTCCCGGGCTGGTGAACAAGATGACGGCGCAGATGCATCGCTGGCTGCCGCGACGGATGGTCACGCAGCTGGTCCGCGGCGCGCAGGAGCGGCGACATTAAGTCCGGAGAAAGCCGGACTTTACCTTCGCGATTACGGACGGCGTTAGCCGAGCGTCGGGACGCTCACCAGCTCGCGGATGTTGGCGAGCTCGAGCGATTCGATCGTGTCGAGCGCCTTCTTGATTCGATCCCCGAGCAGCACTGAGGCGGCTGGCGCAGTCGGTGAACTTCTGCGTGCAGCTCCGCGCGCGTGAACGGCCGCTCCGGTCCGCCACGATAGCGCTCGTCCGACGGCTGCGTCAGCTTCTGCGCCGTCTTTCAGCTCGACGTACGATCCGATGCTTCGCATCTTGTCGAAGCCCGCGCGCCTCGATCTCCGGATCGAAGACGTGTCGTCGACGCGGCGGCATCATCCGCCTGCACCGGCGCGCTCGCGACGAACTCGTCGGTGAACTCGCGGATGCCGGCCTTGCGCCGCAGCGCGATGCTCGCCATCAGGAACGGCAGGCAGAACTTCGCCTCGAGCTCGGTCTTCGCGGTCTTGTAGCGCAGCGGGTTCGAGGATGTTCGAGCCGGCGCGCACGCGGACGCGCTTGATCTGCGTCCGGCTTCACGTCGTGATCGGTGACCAGCTTCAGCATCGCGTCCATCGTCGGATGGCCGAGCGAGCCGCACGGGTACGGCTTGATCGACGACGCCCGGGTCGACGATCGAGTACGGCTTGCCGAGCACGGGGACGATGCGGGCAGATCCAGCGCCGCCGCCGAAGACCTGGAAGAACCCCACTGGCCGTCGAGCGCGTCGTCGCCGCCGGTGAAGCCGCGCGACGCCAGCTCGGCGGCGATCGACGCCGTTCTCGGCGGCGCGCGTCCGGCGTGCAGCGGCTTGGTCATCGATCCGAAGTTGACGCGGATGCCGCTCGCTCATGCTCGCGGCGATGCCGAGCGCGTGGGCCGATCTGCGCCGGCGTCAGCTTCGAGCAGCTTCGCCGCGCTGGCGGCCGCGCCGAACGTGCCGATCGTGCCGGTGCTGTGGAAGCCGCGCAGGTAGTGATCCGGCTTGATCGCTTCCGGCGATCTTGCACTCGACTTCGAACCCGGTCAGGAACGCCTCGAGGAACGATGCGGCCCGAGACACCACGCGCTCGCGACCGGCGAGCCGCGATCGACGCCAGCACCGGCACCGTCGGATGCGTCAGGCAGGCGGCGATACGAGTCGGCGTGCGTCGACGGCCTGGTGTCGTCGTAGTCCATCGCGTGGCCGCTGGCTGCGTTGGCAAGTGCCTGCGTGGGCGGCGTTCGCCGAGAGCCGCTCGGGCCGAGGATCGACGCGCCACGGGTCGCCACGTCGAACGTCTTCCGCACCTCGCGAACGATCCGCTTCGCGTGAACGGTCGCGCCGGCGAGGACGACCCCGAATCCATCGATCAGGCAGCGCTTCGCTTCGGCGACGGCCTCGCGCGGGATGTCGTCAAACCGTGCGTTCTGAATGAAGGTGGTAACGGCTTTTGTGACGCCGGCCGCGATAGCCAGCTGGTCGCTGGCCTGCCGGTGGCGGTTGGTCGTTGGGTCTTTGGTCGTTGGTCGTTGGTCGTTCTGTGGTTGGTCGTTTGCGGTTGGTCGTCGGTCGTTCGCTTCGACGATCCTTCAGCTAGCTCGCTACGGCCCGCCGTGGGAAGCCGAGGGGACCGGCGATGGCACTGACCGACCCACTGGTGAGGAGCCGGAGGAACCGCTGGCGAGTCACGCCCGCTTAGTCTAATGCAGCGTCACCTTCTCCGAATCAAATCCGTCGAGGACCCACCCGTGGTCGAGGAGGGTTCGCTCGATCATCGCGTGCCGCTGAAACGCCGTGAGGGCGTCATCGAAGCGCTTCGATGTCGCGGCGCGTTGGATTCCAGCGCGCGGGAGACGCGCAGCTCGTACTCGCGATCCTCGCCGGTCAACGCCAGTTCGCAGACAACCGGTTCGTCCTCAGTCCCGACGGAAGGTCCAGCGCAGAACCCGGATGTGGCGGTAGTGGTGGCGGCTTCGTTCGACGCGCACCGGAAAGGGCTCGATGGCCGAGATGGTGGTCACGCGGTTCATGCCTGGGCCGTTCGCAAATCGGAGATGCCACTGTTGTGCGTTCCTTCTACGCTAGTGATGGCGGGCCTCTCGAACGTTGCGTTCGGTCCGCCGCGACTCGCGCCGTCAACACACGCGCAATCAGGCCCCAGCCCGGCTCACGAGTGCCACACCACCTTGCCGGCGCGCATGGCGCCGGCGCTCACGGCGAGCTCGACGACGCTCGCCGGCGTGCGCGGCTTCAGCGAGGATCTCGAGATCTTCACGGAGCCGTTCGCTGACCTTGCCGTCACGATCGATGGCCCACTGGAGCAGAGGCGCCGCCAATCATCGACTGCACGGCGCGGGCGAGCCTGGTCGGTCTCACGGCAGACTGAGATCGCCGGCGGCGACCGCCTCGTCGAGGAGCGCCTTGATTTCCGCCTGCGTCGCGCGTGAGTGCGCGTGGGCGTGCTTGTGGAACTCGGGGTCGCTGAGATCGAGCTGCAGGAACGCGACGCTGTTGGCGAGCATCTCGGCGTCTGCGCCATCGCCGCCATGCAGTCGGCGGTCGCATAGATGGCGGCGAGCGCCGACTCGCTGGTCCGGCGGATCCGCGCGAACTCCTCGCCGAGACCGGGCGATCCGCTGCGCGGCGAAGGCGAGGAGCAGGCCGCGCTTCGATCCGAACCGCTGCACCAGCGTCGCCGCGGACACCCTGGCCTCCCTGGCGACGTCGCAGCGAGCGTGAGGTTGGGACCGAGCCGCGATGATGACGCGGTGGGCGGCGGCCAGCAGCTCGGCGTCGCTCGTCGCTTTGGGGCGGGGGCTCATGAGGATGTCGCCGTTCGGGTGGATGGCATTCGTTCTGGTGGACCTCGCTCGTTCGGGTGGATCTCGCTCGTTCTCGTGGATCTCGCTCGTTCCGGCGAGTCTCGATCGTTCTCGCGTGTTGATTATAAACGGCGGTTCACTTTAGCCCTTGATTATTAAATGTTCGTTCATTTATGATCCGCCGCCATGACGCCGACCCGCGCTCCGCTCGGCCGGCCGCGTCGCCCCTCGTCGCCGGCGCCACGCGTGGTGCGGGACGCGGCATCGCCGTGCATGCTCGGCGAGGCGGGCGCCACCGTCTACTGCACCGGCCGGACGCACCGCGCAGCATCGCCGGCGACCGGGGTCTACGCCGGCCGGGCCGGAGACCATCGAAGAGACCGCGGCGATGGTGACGGCGCGCGGCGGCCGCGGCATCGCGGTCCGCGTCGATCATCTCGTGCCCGACCGAGGTCGAGGCGCTCGTTCGCGCGCGTCCGCGCCGAGCACGGACGTCTCGACGTCCTCGTCAACGACATCTCCGAAGGCGAGCTCCACGACTGGAAGCCGTTCTGGCAGGTGTCGCTCGACAAGGGCTTCCGCGCGCTCGACACGGGCGTGCACTCGCACATCATCACCAGCCACTTCGCCGCGCCGCTGATGATCGCGCAGCGCCGCGGCCTGATCGTCGAGGTCGGCGACGGCGACACGCTCGGCTACCGCAGACGCTGTTCTACGACCTCGTCAAGATCAACGTCAGCCGCCTCGCCTACGCGATGGCCGAGGAGTCGACGGCCGCACGGCGTCGCGGCGCTGGCGATTTCGCCGGGCTTCATGCGCAGCGAGATGATGCTCGAGCACTTCGGCGTCACCGAGAGCGAACTGGCGCGACGGCGTCGAGGAAGGATCCGAACTTCATTGCGTCCGAGACGCCGTTCTTCGTCGGCCGCGCGGTCGCCGCGCTCGCCGCCGACCCGGACGTCGCTCGAAGAAATCGGGCGGGCTCTACAGCTCGTGGGGCCTCGCGAAGAGAGTACGGTTTCACGGACGTCGACGGCTCACCGGCCCGACATGGGCGCGCAGTCTCGACTTCGAGGCGATGTTTGCGGGCATGCGCAGGACGTCGTTCCAGCTGGACGAATCGCGCCGCCGCGATGCGCGCGGACAGCGACGCGACGGATTCGTTACCAGGTGGCGCATGAGCCTGGACGGCTGCATCGCCGGACCGAACGGCGAGGTGCGACTGGATCGTCATGGACAACGGAGATCGACTTCGGCGCTCTTTTCGCGCAGTTCGACACGTTTCTCCTCGGACGCCGGACGTTCCGAGGCGATCGGCGGCGGATGCGCCGAGCCGCAGCAAGGGGACGAAGACGTTCGTCTTTTCGACGACGCTGCAGACCGATCAGCGACGTCACGATCGTCGCCGATCGGGTCGAGGAGACGGTCGCCGCGCTGCGCGCCGAAGGGCAAGGACATCTGGCTGTTCGGCGGCGGTCGCTGTTTCGCAGCCTGCTCGAGGCCGGCGTGGTCGATACGGTGGAAGTGGCGGTCATGCCGGTGCTGCTCGGCGGCGGCATCCCGCTCCTACCGTCGCCGGCCGGCAGCGCGACGCTGACGCTGACCGGCCACAAGGTCTACCAGAAGACCGGAATCGTGATGCTGGAGTACGCGGTCGTACGTAGTGTCCGCCTTCAGGCAGACCGCTGAGAGTCGGCTAAAGCCGGACACCACCTACAGGCCTCTTCCTCAGCGGATCCGCACGCGGCTCTGCTCGCGCATGAACTGCTGCACGTAGTACGGACCGCCGGTGCCGCGGCCGGTCGAGCCGCTGGCCTTCCAGCCGCCGAACGAGTTGATGCCGGGCCACGCGCCGGTCGTCGCGCCGGCGCGGCGGTTCGCGTAGGTGACGCCGGCCTGGATGCGGTTGAAGAACTGCTCGATCTCGCGATCGTCCTCCGAGAAGATGCCGGCGGTGAGGCCGTATTCGGTGCTGTTCGCCAGGTCGATCGCTTCGTCGAGCGACGATGACGTCGCCGACGACCGTGATCGGGACGAACAGCTCTTCGGAGAACAGCGGATGGCTCGTCGGCAGGCCGTCGATGATCGTCGGCTCGACGAAGTAGCCGTGCGCGAACTCGCCGTCGGTGAGGCGGCGGCCGCCGGTCGAGGATCTTGCCGCCGTCGCGCCTTGCGCCTGCGCGACCGCGCGCTCGTAGGTCTTGACCGCGTCCTCGTTGATCACCGGGCCGAGGTAGACGTCGCGGTTCAGCGGGTTGCCGATCTTGATCTTCTTCGTCTTCTCGACGAGCAGGCGCACGAACTCGTCGCGAATCGCTTTCGTGACGTAGACGCGCGAGCAGGCCGAGCACTTCTGGCCCTGCGCGCCGAACGCCGATCGCATCACGCCGTCGCTCGCCTTGTCGAGATCCGCCGACGTCATGATCAGCGCCGGATTCTTGCCGCCCATCTCGATGACGAGCGGCCGCGGGCACGGCGCGCGTCGCGTTGTCGCGAATCAGCTGCATCCCGACTTCCTTCGACCCGGTGAAGACGATGCCGTCGATGTCCGGGTTGTCGATGAGCTCCTGGCCGGCCGTGCCGCCGCCGCCGGTGACGAAGTTGAAGACGCCGGTCGGGAATGCCGGCCGCTCGCCATCATCTCGTAGAGCTTGTAGCCGAGCAGCGGCGTCGCCGACGCCGGCTTGAAGACGACGGTGTTGCCGGCGACGAGCGCGCCGCCCGCGGGCCCGGCCGCGAGCGCGAGCGGGAAGTTGAACGGCGAGATCACCGCCCACACGCCGTACGGCCGCAGCACGCTGGAGTTCTCCTCGCCCGGGCCCGAGCGTGCCGAGCGTGGTCGCGAAGCCGTCGTGCTTCTCCATCTGGATGCAGTAGTACTCGATGAGATCGGCCGACTCCTCGACGTCGCCGACGCACTCGAGGCGGTTCTTGCCGGCCTCGTAGCCCATCAGCGCCGACAGCTCCCAGCGATGATCGCGAATCTGGTCGGCGACCTTCTTCAGCAGCGCGACGCGCTCGCGCCACGGCCGCGCGCTCCACGCCGGGAACGGCGGCCTTCGCCGCGGCGATCGCGTCGCGAACCTGCTCGCGGCTGGCGCTCTGAAACTTGCCGAGCAGGATCCGCGTGTCGATCGGACTGCGGTCGTCGAACTCGCTCGACGCCTTCACGTCCCGGCCGCCGATCATCGAGCGGGTAGCTCTTGCCGAACGTCGATTTGCACCTGTTCGATGGCGGTATCCAGCTCGCGATGGAGATCCTCCATCCGATCGCGCGGTCATCGTCGCGTAGGTGATTTTTGTCTGCGTAGCCATTAGTGTGACCCTCGTAAGAAGTGCGGCGGCGCGATCCAGCGCCGCCGTCACGCGTCGAGCTTGATCGGCCAGCCGCGCCCGATCCCCGTCATCGATCGCTTCGGCTGATGCCCGGCAGCACCTCTGGAGCGTAGGTCGGCTTCGGCGCATAGATCAAATGACGATACCACGGCCGGCCGGGAATGCCGTCGCGATCCATGAGCGCGCGCTCGGTCCGCCATCAGCGTCGCGTGTCAGCGCCGCCGCGGCCCGGCTGATCGATCGTCCGCGGCCGCGATGCAGCGCGCGTCGACGCGTTGCGTCGATCGCGCGCGCGGCGCGCGCGAAGCGATCGACCGCCGCCTCGAGCGGGCGCGAACGTCGCACGATCTTCGGCCTGTCGCGGCGGCGATTGCGTCCTTGACGAACTCGCGCCATCCGATCGGCGTACGGCGCGGTAGTCGAGCGGCACGACGTCGGCGTTGGCCAGGCGCAGCGCCATGACGCCCCAGAGCCGCGCCATCGCGCGCGTGATACACGGAATCCCGGATCGCCGAACTTCGCGCATCCAGCGGTGGTTGTCGTAGACCGAGTGATACACGCCGTACGGTCCGGTGAACGACATGTCGACGACCGGCACGCCGAGGAAGTTGAGGAAGACCGTGTAGTCGGATCCGCTGCCGAGGCGATTGTTGACGAGATCGCTGCCGCTCGCCGCCCGGCAGCGCGCCGCCTTCGTCGCGTGCGCGCGACGATGGGCGTCGGCGATCGAGCGGCCGCGTATCGGGATCGATCACCGACGCGGCGACGTCGGCGATGAGCCGGTTGAGCGACGGCACCGCGCCAGCGCCTTGAAGCTCCGCGCCGGACGCCGAGCTGTCGACGTTGAGATACGCGACCGCGTGCGTCGCCGAGCTCGCGCGCGTGCTGCTCGCCCCACTCGGTGGACGAGGTGAGCGTGAACTCCTCGGCATCCCAGTTCGCGAAGACGATCGTGCGCTGCGGACGCACGCCCTGGCTCGCGAGCGCGCCGAGCGATCGCGCCAGCTCCATCAGCGAGGCCGTGCCGCTCGACGGGTCGACGCCGCCGTAGACCCACGCGTCGCGATGGTTGCCGACGATGACCAGCTCGATCCGGGAAGGTCGCGCCGGTGATGCGTGCCGGTGACCGTCCAGATCGGCCGCACCGTGTCGTCCATCTGCACGCGCATGTGCACGAGGCGCCGGCCCGGCGCCGGCGCGATAGGTGATCGGCAGGCCGCCCTGCCACGACGCCGGCGCGTCCGGTCCGCCGAGCGCGCTCGAGGAGCACGCGCGCGTCCCTCCCACGACGAGCGGCGCGCTCATGATCTTCGGCAGCGAGACGGCGTCGGCGCGCGCTGATGCGCTGCGCGCCAGGCACCGAGGCCCATCCGGGCGTCAGCGGATCGCCGGGCACGCGGAAGTCGTAGACGATGCCGCCGCGCTGGATGTGGCTCTCCGGTCCCCACGGCCCGTCCGGATACGTCTTCCCCTTCTTGAACCCATCGTCGGCCGGATCGGAATAGATCAGGATGCCGGCGGCGCCGCGCTGCTCGGCGGTGAGCGCCTTGAAGCCGCGGTAGCTGTACGGCACCGAGTAGCGGACGAGCACGATCTTGCCTTTGACGTCGATGCCGTGCTCGGCGAGCCAGTCGTAGTCGGCCGGGTTGCCGCTGCCGGCGTAGACGACCGGCGCGGTGACGTCGCCGGACGCCGAGTAGCGCGTGATAGGCGATGCCGGTGTCGCGCGCCGAAAACGGATCGCCCGGCGACCGCGTCTTCCTTGAGCGTCGCGCGCCATCGGGCCGTGCGCGGCCATTTCCGACGATCGCACCTCGGTCGGCGTACGGCAGAAGCACTTCGTGCTCGACGATCTCGACCTGCTCGAGCCCGTCGTCGCGCCAGCGATCGCGGACCCATTCGGCCAGCGCGCGATCGCGCGGCGATCCGGCGACGTGCGGCTCGGCGGTCAGGCAGCGCGTGCGCGCTCGCGCGCGCTTCGGGCGACGGCAGCGTATGGAAGCGGCGCTCGATGCGCGCGCTCGGTGGCGGACGAGCGGGCGGTGAAGCCGTAGATCGGGCCGGCTCGGCTGACCAGCGGTGCTGAATCAACGCTAAGGACACCAAGGACACAAAGGAGACGAGAAAACCCCGCTGTCAGAATCTTCGTGCGCTCCTTCGTCGTCCTTCGTGTCATGAACGCTCACCACAGAGCCAGAGGATACGGTAGACACCGTTTTCTCATGGTGCCTGTCAGGACTTTTCCTCCGTGTCCTCCGCGTCCTCCGCATGTCTAGCGCTTGAGATCTCGAGCGATCTGTTTCGCGGCCAGCGCCCCAGATCGCCCATCCAGGCCGGTGCCGGGATGCGTCCCGACCCGCAGAGATAGAGGTTGCGCGATCGGCGTGCGCGTAGCGCGCCCACCCGAGCAGCGGGCGCGTGACGAACCACTGATCGAGCGCGAGCTCGCCGTGGAAGATGTGGCCGCCGGTCAGACCGTAGGTGCGCTCGAGATCGAGCGGCGTGATCACCTCGCGCTGACGATCGACGACTCGAATCCTGGCGCGTAGCGCGCGATCGTGCGCGTCGCGGCGTCGCGCGAGGCGATCGCGTTCGGCGTCCCACGTCGTCCCGCGCAGATGATACGGCGCGTACTGCACGTAGGCCGAGACGACGCGTGCCGGCCAGGCGGGCGCGAGCGCGGGTCGGCGAGCGACGGGATCGTCGAGCTCGATCCACGGCTCGTCGGCGAAGCCGCCGTATTTGGCCGCGTCGAAGGCGCGCTCGATGCCGTCGATGTCGCGGGCGAGTCGGATGCGTCCCGACAGCGCCGCGCGCTCGCGCGTCAGCGTCGACGCCGGTGAACCGCGGCAGCGACGACACCGCGTAGTTGATCTTCGCGAGCGTGCCGTGCGCGCGGATGTTCTGCACGCGGCGGACGATCTCAGGCGCGAGGTGCATCGGATCGACGCAGGCCGAGCAGCGTGCGCTTCGGGTCGGCGTTCGACGCGACGGCGCGCGCCGCGATCGTGCTCGCCGGACTGCGAGCGTCACGCCGGTCGCGGCGCCGTCGGCGCGACGTCGATCTGCGCGACCTCCGCGCCGGTTCGGATCTCGACGCCGGCCTGCGCGCGCCGCTGCAGCGAGCGCGTCGGCCAGCGCGCCGGTGCCGCCGGCGACGAACCAGCCGTTCGCCACCGGATGTCCTGCCGCCGGCGCCGAGCAGCAGCAGCACGGCGGCGCTGCCGGCGGACCACGGTCCGAGGAACGATCCGAGCACGCCGCCGGCCGCGATGTCGTCGCGCGCAGCGGCTCGCTCTCGAACCACTCGCTCGGCGAGATCGGCGACCGCCATCGGCAGCCAGCGCAGCAGCCGGTAGCGCGTCGGTCTTGCCGAGCGCGCGGAACTGCCGGCCGGCTTGCAGCAGGACGTCGAGGAGATCGCCGCTGGTCGGGTTGTCGATCGACGGCGGCGTCGTCGCCAGCGACGCGCGCGCAGCACGCCGCCGATCCGGGCGAAGCTGTCGAGAAGCGCGGATACTGGTCGGCGTCCTTCTGCCGAGAACGCGCGAATCTCCGCCGCCGCGCGTGCGCCGATCGCTGCCACAGCGGTCAGCGCGCGGCCGTTCGAGCGTCGGCGCGCAGACGTCGGCGTCGGGACGAACGATCTGCAGGCCGTGCCGCTCGAGCGCCGAGCGCGCGCGCACGATCAACGGGTCGATCGCCGGCGACGTGGGAGAGCGTCGGACAACGAAAGCCCGGCGCGATCTCGCTCGTCCGCGCGCAGCCGCCGACGCGATCCGGTTCGCTCGAGGACGAGGCGTCTTCAGCCCGGCGCTTCGCGAGCAGCGCTGGCGGCGACAAGTCCGTTGTGCCCACCGCCGATTACGATGACGTCAGCGGGCATCGGACGTTCTGAGGTGTCGATCGTTCGGAGACTTCGCTGATCGTTCGAGGTTGCTGCGTTCGATGATCGTTCGGTGGCTCGCCGATCGTTCTGGGTGGCTTCACCGATCGTTCGGCGAATGGAAACGCTAGTTGTCGTTCAGCATTCAGACAACAGCGCCGGTCTTCGTTGAGCCGAAATACAAGGCCCATTCCATCGGCACAAATCGTGAGACAGCCCGTCGGCATGGTCGCAAGGCGATACGAAGAACTCGAAGCATGGCAGCTGGCCGACGAACTGCGGCGCGAGGTCATCACGCTCACTAACGCCGGGCGCGCAGCGGCAGACATCAGGTTTCGCAGACCAGACTACGCGATTGCTGTCGCGTCGGCGGCGCAGCGAACATCGCCGAGGGCTTCGGCAGATTTCGTCCTGCTGATTTCGCGCGATTCATGGAGTTTTCGATTGCCTCCACGATGGAGAGTCAAGATCTCGATGACAGGACGGCCTCGAACGAGAATACTTCACACTGGAACACGACCAAACGTGCTCCGGAATCTGACTCGGCGTTCACTTCGAGTCTCACGCGCCTTCCTGCTTTATCTCAAACGCTGTCGCAAGAAGCCGCCGGCACAGAACGATCGGCGTGAGCCCCCAGAACGATCGACGTCATCCCCAGAACGGTCGAGCGTGAGCCCTCAGAACGATCAGCGACGTTCCCAGAACGTTCCGGGCGTCAGCGCCCCAGCACGTCACGTTTTCCCAAGGATTCTGAGGGCGGCGTTCCGGCCCGGCGCGCCCATGATGCCGCCGCCGGGATGCGTCGCCGATCCGCACATCCACAGATTCTGGATCGGCGTCGTGTACTGCGCCCAGCCCGGCACCGGCCGCGCGAAGAACAGCTGCTCGAGCGTCAGCTCGCCCTGGAAGATGTTGCCTTCGGTCAGCCCGAACTCGCGTTCGAGGTCGAGCGGCGTCAGCGACCTGCCGGTGCAGGATGATGTCGCGGATGTTCGGCGCGTACTCGGCGATCGTGTCGATCGACCGTGTCGCCGAACGCCTCGCGCTGGTCGTCCCAGGTGCCCGACGCCAGCTTGTACGGCGCGTACTGCACGAAGCACGGAGAGGATGTGCTTGCCGGGCGGCGCGACCGACGGATCGGTGAGCGTCGGGATCACCATGTCCGATGTACGGCCGCCGCGAGAACTCGCCGTAGCTTCGCCTGATCGTAGGCGCGCTCCATGTAGTCGACGCCCGGCGAGATCGAGATCGCGCCGCGCAGGTGCGGCCCTCGCCCGGCATGACAGGTGAAGTTCGGCAGCGCGTCGAGCGCCAGGTTCACCTTGCCGGACGAGCCGCGGTAACTTGTAGCGCCGGACCTCCTCGACGAAAATCGGCCGGCAGCTCGCTTCGGCGTCGATGAACTTCAGGAACGTCAGGTTCGGATCGACGCTCGACAGCACGAGGTCGCGCCGACAGCTCGTCGCCGTTCGCCAGCACGACGCCGGTCGCCTGGCCGTCGCTTCACGCGTGATGCGCGCGACCGGCGCTTCGGTGCGGATCTCGACGCCGGCCTCGCGCGCCGCCGCGGCGATCGCGTTCGAGATCGCGCCGGTGCCGCCGCGCGCGAAGCCCCACGACCGGAACGCGCCGTCGATCTCGCCCATGTAGTGGTGCAGCAGCACGTAGGCCGTGCCCGGCGATCGCACGCCGAGAAACGTCCCGATGATCCCCGACGCCGACATCGTCGCCTTGAGCACGTCGGTCTCGAACCACTGGTCGAGGAAATCGACCGCGCTCATCGTCATCAGCTGGACCTGGTTGTAGCGGTCGCACGTCGGCGAGGCCGCGGAAGCGGCGTGCCGAGGAACAGCAGCTTCAGCAGCTCGCGCGGATCCAGCGACATCGGATCGGGCGGCGTCATGTTGAGGATCGGCTTGACGAACCGCGCCATCTCGACCATCGCCTTGCCGTACTCGTCGTAGGCTTCGGCGTCGAGCTTCGAGTGGCGCGCGATCTCGCGGCGCGTCTTCGCGTGATCGTTCACGCGCCACAGGTAGTCGCCGTTCGGCATCGGCGTGAACGTGCCGTCGAGCGGCAGAATCTCGAGGCCGTGGCGCGGCAGATCGAGGTCGCGGATGATCTCGGGCCTGAGCAGCGACACGACGTACGAGCAGACCGAGAACCGGAAGCCGGGAAACACCTCTTCCGTCACCGCCGCGCCGCCGAGCACGATGTCGTCGCTCGAGCACGAGCACCTTTCGTCCCGCGCGGGCGAGATAGGCGGCGGCCGTGAGGCCGTTATGGCCGCCACCGATGACGATGGCGTCGTATCTCATTGCGGATTGAGGATTGCGGGTTGCGGATTAACAGATCACGCAACTGCGAATTTCGTTGCCGATGACGAGCGCGCGGAGCAGGAGGTGAAAAGGCGGCGCCACGGTTCGCGAATATGTCACATCGATTTGCCAATTACAATGGCGCGGGCATGCCGACGTCCAGCTTCCCCGGGACGCGCCACTCCATGGTGTCCTCGCTCGGCAGCGAGCGGCCGGACGTCCGCCGTGCGGCGTTCCGACGCGCTCGCGACCGCGTGCTGGAAACCGGTGTTCAAGTACGTCCGCCTCAAATGGCGCGCGACGCCGGACGAGGCCGCCGACCTGACGCAAGCGTTCTTCCTGCGCGCGTGCAGAGAAGGCGTAAGCTTCGCGAGCTTCGATCCGGCACGAGCGCGATTCCGTGCACCTGCGCACGTGTCTCGATCGGTTCGTCGCGAACCTGCGGCAGGAAGGACGGCGGCTGAAACAGAGGCGGCGCCGTCGAGTTCGTGCCGTTCGATTTCGTGGCGGCGGAGTCCGAGCTCCAGCGCCAGCACGTCGGCGATGCGGCGCAGGAGCTCGACGCCTTCTTCCATCGCGAATGGCTGCGCAGTCTGTTCGGCCTCGCCGTCGAGCGCCTGCGCTCGGCGTGCTAACACGAGCGGGCGTGCGCGGCGCGATTTACGATCTTCGCGCTACGATCTTGCCGACGACGAATCGACGCGGCCGACCTACGGCCGTGCTGGCGAGCGCGCTGCGCGATCAGCGTCACGGACGTCACCAACGAGCTGTGCGGCGGCGCGGCGCGAGTTCCGCCGGCTGGTGCTCGACGTGCTGCGCGAGCAGTGCGCGACCGACGAGGAGTTCAGAACGAAGCCCGTGCGCCGGGGTCGTCGCGATGATCTCTGACCGCGGCGCTCGAACGTCTGCACGCGGTTGATCGCGCGGTCCCGATCTGTCGCGGGACGCGATACGAGCTCATGTCGGTCCTCGGCCGCGGCGGCATGGCGACGGTCTATCTGGCCCGCGACACCACCCTCGATCGCGACGTGGCGCTGAAGGTTCTCGACTGGACGGTCGACGAGTCGTCGGCGTCGAGGCTCGCGCAGGAAGCCCGGATTCTCGCGCACCTCGAGCATCCCGGCATCGTGCCGGTTACGACTTCGGTCTGCTCGCCGACGGCCGGCTGTTCTACGCGATGAAGCGCGTCCGCGGCGAGCGCCTCGATCGCTGGGCCGAGCGACGCGCCGTGCACGAACGCCTCGCGCGCCTTCCTGCGCATCTGCGACGCGGTGGCGTTCGCGCACGCGCACGGTGTCGTCGCATCGCGATCTCAAGCCCGCGAACGCGTCATGGTCGAGGCGAGTTCGGCGAGGTGCTGGTGCTCGATTGGGGCATCGCTCGGGTGCGCGGCGAATCCGACCCGAGCGGTGTCGTTGCCGGCACGCCCAGACTACATGTCGCCGGAACAGGTCCGCGGCGATCGGACCGTGGACGAGCGCGCCGATGTCTTCGCGCTCAGGACCATACTGGCCGGCCTGACGTCGCCTGGCGGCCGAAGGAAAGCACTCACGGCGATCACGGCCCAGGCCACGGCGGCCGATGCGCGCGACCGCTACCTGAGCGTCGAGGCGCTCTCCGCCGACGTCTCACGGTTCATGGCCGGCCTCGCCGTCGATGCGCTGCACGAAGGCTTCAGCGATCCGGTTCCTGCGCGTCGTCCGCCGCCACCGCCTCGCGATCGCGCTCGTCCTCGCGTATCTGGCGATGCGGCTGATTCTCTTGTCCGTGTTCCACATTTGACCGCAATTCCGGTAAGCGCAGCTCTTCACGGCTGTCGCAAAGACTCGCCGGCAGACGCGTAATAGAACCAGCGGAGGGAAACGGATGAAGAACGTGGCATTCTGCGGCCGTGCTCGGCGGCGTGCTCGGGGTTTTCGACGGCATGACGGCGTGGTTCACGCCGGAAGTGCGCAATCAGATGGTCGGCATCATCATCGGATCGACGGTCAAGGGCGTGGTGACGGGCATCCTGATCGGCCTGTTCGCCAAGTGGGTGCACTCGCTGGTCTGGGGCACGCTGTTCGGCCTCGCCGTCGGCGCCTTTTTCGCGTATCTGATTCTGCTCGGCACTCCCGGCCACGCGCTGAACATCATGCTGCCCGGCAGCCTGGTCAGGTTGATCGTCGGCTACGCGGCACAGCAACGCGTCGCGCCGGCCGGGCGGGCGACGCGGTAGCGTCACCGCTCCTGTTTGATCACGGCACCGCCCTGCATCACGAACGTCACGCGTTCGAGCTCGGTGATGTCGCGCAGCGGATCGCCGGCGACGGCGACGAGGTCGGCAAACTTGCCGCCTTCGATGGTGCCGACGCGATCGGTCCAGCCCATGATCTCGGCGGCCGTTCGGGTCGCCGAGACGATCGCCGCCATCGGCGACTGGCCGAGGCGCACGCGATAGCTGAACTCACGCGCGTTGAGGCCGTGCGGCACGACCGCCGCATCGGTCGCGAAGCCGATCGGCAGGCCGGCCTTCAAAACCATCTGAAACGACTTGTCCTTCAGCTCCTTGATCTGTCTCGACCGCGCCTTCTCCGACTCAGGCACGTTCGGGTTCACCGATATCGATTCGCTCGTGTACGCAACGTCGGCACGAAGTAGGTGTGATGCGATCGGAGCAGCTCGACCGCCTCCTCGTCCATCATGCTGCCGTGATCGACGGTGCGCACGCCGGCGCGGATGCCGGCCTTGATGCCCTCGGTGCCGTGCAGGTGCGCGGCGACGTGCCTGCCCCACCGCGCCGCTTCCTCGACGGCGACGTGCATCTCCTCCTCGGTGTACTGCTGCGAGCCGGGCGGCGCGCCTTTCGACAGTCACGGCGCCGGTGCCGAGAATCTTGATGAAGTCAGCGCCCTGCTTCAGGTTCGTCCGCACCGCCTTGCGGATTTCGTCCGGACCGTCGGCGAGGTTCCGCACGATCGGCACGTCGACGAAGATCGAAAACTGACGCGCGTCGCCGGCGCCGCCGGTCGGCGACACGTAGTTGCCCGCGACCATCAAGCCGCGGCCCGGGCACGACGCCTTCGTCGATCGCTTTCCGCAGATCGATGTCGGTGTAGGGCCACGTCGGCCCCATGTCGCGGCAGCTCGTGAAGCCGGCCATCAACGTGACCAGCGCGTTGTGCGCGCCGTGCAGCGCCGCCTGGCCCGGGCGTCGTCTTGAGCAGCTCGTCCTCCCAGTGGACGCCGGTGCTGGTGAGATGCGTGTGCAGATCGATCAGCCCGGGCAGCAGCGTCGCCCGCCCAGATCGATCACGGCGCGCTCCGGCGGGCGGCGCGACGGCGCCGACCGATTCGATGCGCTCGCCGCGAATGACGACGACTGCGGGGAGACGACGGCGCCGCCGCGTCCGTCGATCAGTGCGCGCCGCGCACCGCGATGAGGGCCGGCGACTGGCGACTGCGCGCCGAGCAGCGTGAGCGCTGCGGCGATCGCGAAGAGCTGTTTCATGGAGCCTCCGGCGGTCCTGAAAGGACCGGCCCTACTATAATCGCGCGATGCCGATCGGCACGGCCGTCCACGAACGTGCCTTCGCGCTCGCCGAGAGCCTCAACTATCGCGAGTGGTCCGGCTACTACGCGGTCAGCGCCTACGAGGCGCACCACGAACACGAATACAACGCCATCCGCAATGCCTCGGCGCTCATCGATGTCTCGCCGCTCTTCAAATACTTGCGTCCGCGGCCGCGACGCGATCAGGCTCGTCGATCGCGTGATCACGCGCGACGCCTGCAAGCTCGCCGTCGGCCAGGTCTACTACACGCCCGTGGTGCGACGAGCACGGCAAGGTGATCGACGACGGGACGGTGACGCGCCTGACCGGAGGACACGTTACCGCTGGACGGCGGCGGATCCGAGCCTGCGCTGGTTGACGCAGAACGCGATCGGCCTCGACGTGACGATCGAGGACGTGTCCGAACAGGTCGCCGCGCTTGCGCTCAGGGACCGACGTCGGGCGGCCTGCTCGACGCGGTCGGCCGACGCCGACATCCGCGGCCTGAGCTACTTCCGCATGACGCACGGCTCGATCGCCGGCGTTCCGGTCGACATCTCGCGCACCGGCTACACGGGTGATCTCGGCTACGAGATCTGGATGCCGTGGGATCGTGCGATCGCGGTGTGGGACGCGCTCATGCGCGGCGGCCGGCCGTTCGACATCCATGCCGTCGGGATGCTCGCGCTCGACGTCGCGCGCGTCGAGGCCGGGCCTGCTGCTGATCGACGTCGACTTCAATGGCAGCAAGAAGGCGCTGACCGAAGCGCAGAACTTACACCCCGCTGAAATGGGTCTCGGCCGGCTGGTGCAGCTCGAGAAGCGTCCATTCGTCGGGCGCGCGCGCTGCGTCGACGAACTCCGTCGCGGCCCGGCGCGTCAGATCGTCGGCCTCGAAATCAGTTGGCCGGCGGTCGAGAAGCTCTACGACGACCTCGGCCTGCGCGCCGCAGATCGCGGCGACGGCCTCGCGCGTCGCCGTGCCCGTGCTACAAGAAGCGGCCGCCAGGTCGGCAGCGGCGACGACGACGACGTGGTCGCCGATCCTGAAGAAGCTGATCGCGCTGGCCACGGTCGTCGGCGCCGCACGTCGCGCGATGGCACGGCGCTGGAGTTCGAGGTCACGGTCGAAGCGGTACGGCACCGCGTGCCGGCCACGCGTCAGTCAAGACGCCGTTCTTCAACCCGCCGCGGAAGACCGGTGTGGCAATCGGGTAATTAGTAACGGGTAATCGGATAATCGGATAATCGATTGGTGATTGACGGCCAATCTGCAATCAATTACCCGATTACCAGATTACCCGATTATCCAATTCCCTCGCCCGCCTCGCGTCTCACGATTTCATCGAAGGACCACAACAGCTCTTCGCGCTCCGAGTACGGCCCGGTTCGTACGCGCGCGAGCTGGATGCCGGCCTGCGACTGCTCGCGCGATCCACCAGTCCTCGCGGTTCGTCAGGTCCCAGAACTCGACCGCATCGTCGACGTGAAAATCCGGGCGCGCGAGCTCGTCGGGATGGAAGTGCCACTCGCAGACGATCTCGGTCCGATCGTGCGCGCGCGGCCAGAGCGTGTGCGTCATCACGTAGTCGGGGTGCAGGCTGAGGAGCAGGTTCGGGTAGATCGCGAAGTAGGCGACCTGCTGCCGCTGCGCCTCGCTCAGTCCCGGCAGGTAGTCGCGCCGGCGCTTGCCGTCCATGCTCATCGTCTCGACGCCGTCCCGGAACCCCATCGCGCCGCCGCAGTAGCACGCCGTCGGCGCGACGTTGTCGGCGCCGAGATAGTGATGCAGCTTGTTCAGCGCCGGATGCAGGTTCGGGCAGTGCAGGCACTCGTTGTAGTTGAGGACGATCAGCTTCCAGTTCGCCTTCACGTCGTAGACGATGCGGCGGCCGAGCCGCAGGTCGGCCATCCGCCAGGCGCGCGAACCGCTCCGGCAGATCGCGCGAGCTGGTCGCGCAAGCGCGATGCCATGCAGCTGCTGTCGCGCAGGTGGATGAAGATATGTGCCGTCCCAGACTTCGCAGCCGGCGCGATGCAGCGGATAGTCGTCCTTGCAGAACTCCGGCGGCATGTGCGGCGCGGCGAGCAGCGCGCCCTCGAGGTCGTAGGTCCACGCGTGGTACGGACACTGGATGCGATCGACGAAATGTCCGTCGGTCTGCTCGCACAACCGCGTGCCGCGGTGACGGCAGACGTTGAACAGCGCGTGGACGTCGCCTGATCCGTCGCGCGTGACGATGACGCTGTCGTCGCCGAGCGTGCGCGTGAAGTAGTCGCCGGCGTTCGGAATCTGATCGGCGCGGCCGGCGCAGATCCAGCGGTTGAAATAGAAACGCTCGAGCTCGGCGCGGTAGAAATCGGGATCCGCGTAGAATCGGCGCGGCAGCGTCGTGTGCATGCGTCGCTCGATTAATGGTTCCGCGACTCGGACGATGACAACCAGCGCTCCGAACCTGCGGCAGCCGCGCCGACGCTGCGCGCGCGCTCGGCCGCTGGGATCTGACCGCGATCGGCATCAATCAGGTGATCGGCGGCGCGATCTTCCTGATGCCGTCGCAGGTCGCGGCGCAGATCGGCGCGCGTGGAGCGCCGATCGGGTTCGTGCTGATGGGCCTCGCGTCGCTGTCGGTCGCGCTGTGCTTCGCCGAGGTCGGCAGCCGCTTCGACAGCACCGGCGGACCGTATCTCTACACGCGCGCGGCGTTCGGCCGCTTCGCGGCGTTCGAGGTCGGCTGGATGCAGTGGTTCACGCGCGCGTCGAGCCAGGCGAGCGTGATGGCCGGCATCGCCGTCGCGCTCGGCTACTACTGGCCGGCCGCCACCGCGGGCTGGCCGCGCGCGACTCGTGCTGACGGCGATCACGTCCGGACTCGCCTGGGTCAACGTGCGCGGCATCCGGCAGAGCGCCTGGGTCGTCAACGCGCTGACGATCGGCAAGCTCGTCCCGCTCATGCGCTCTTCATCATCGCCGGCCTCGCGCTATCATCGATCCGTCGCACCTGACGCCGCTGCCGCCGCTCACGCTGCAACCAGGCATCGACGGCCGCGCTGCTGCTGATCTTCGTCTACGGCGGCTTCGACGTCGTGCCGGTGCCGGCGGGCGAAGCGCTCGATCCGCGCCGTGACGTGCCGTTCGCGCTGGTGACGACGATCCTCGTCGGTGATGACCATCATGACGCTGGCGCAGATCGTCGCGCAGGGCGTGCTGCCGGACCTCGCGGCGCACAGCGACGCCGATCGCCGACGCGGCGGCGGTGTTCCTCGGATCGGCCGGCGCGCTGCTCGTCGGCGTCGGCTCGGTGGTCTCGATGACCGGCAACAACGCCGGGCAGGTGCTCAGCGGATCGCGGATGCTGTTCGCGCTCGCCGAGCACGGCGAGCTGCCGGCGTTCTTCGGCGCGCATCCATCCCGCGCTTCCGCACGCCGGCCAACGCCGATGCTCTTCACGTCGGCCGTCGCGCTGCTGCTCGCGCTCTCCGGATCGTTCGCCAAGCATCGCCGTGGTCAGCGCGCTGGCGCGCCTGGTCACCTACACCGGCGTCTGCGCGGCGACGCTGCGACTGCGGTCCGCGCAGTTCGCGGCGACCGTGAAGCCGGCGACGTTCGTCGCGCCGCTCGGTCCGGCGGTGCCGATCATCGCGATCGCCGTGTCGCTGGCGGTCGTCGCTGGCGCCACGCGGCCGCAGCTGCTCGGCGGCGGCGCCGCGCTCGCAGCCGGCGCGTTGTTGTCGTGATGAACGGATTTACCAGGAAAACAGCGAATCGACCGGGCAGCTGAAACCGGCGAGAGACGACCGACTCGAACTGCTCGCGCGGTCCGACGCAACAGGGTTCGCTCATGCTCGCCGGCGACGTGCGAGTAGCGCTCGATACTGATCGATGTGCGGATCCAGCAGCCAGTATTCGAGTACGCCGAAGCGCGCGAACGTCGCCTTCTTCCGACCGAGGTCATTCCACACCGTACTGGGTGAGATCACCTCGACGACGACGTCTGAGCGACCCGGATGGCTTTGTCCGGCGTGACGAAGTGCCGCCGCGAGGCCTGAAAGAAGCAGATGTCCGGCTGCAGCACGTTGTGCTCGGTGAACACAATGTCGATCGGTGAAAACAGCGCGATCCCGCCCGTGCGCCGCGCGCATCGCAGCATGTGATCGTGCAGTTGTCCGGTTGCGAGCTGATGTCGCGGCATCGGCGCTGGACACACATACACCTCGCCGTCATAAAGCTCATGCCGGCGTCCATCGTCCGGCCAGCTCTCGAAGGTCGGTGTATGCGTGACCTTCCGCCGTTGGGTTTTGCCTGGGATTCATCTTAGCATCGCTCACCGACGGTGGCAGTCAGGTGCGAAAGCTGTACGCGGGTTGAGCGCGTCGTAAGTCGCTGATAGCAGGCAAAGCGGACTGGACGACCGCGCCGAACCGTTGCAGATATTGACTGGTCGATCGGTGCGCGAGTGGGCAGAAAATGCGATCGACTATTCGAAGCGAACGGCACTCGTGTTGCCGCCGCTGATGACGACGCCGACGCGTTCGCCGGCGGCCGGTTTGCAGTAGCGCCGCCGTGCAGCGCGGCGAAGGCGGCCGCGCCGCCGGGTTCGGCGACGACGCGCGGACGCCGTCCCACAGCGTGCGCTGCGCCGCGCGAGAATCGCATCGTCGGTGACGAGCACGACGCGGTCGATATAGTCGCGCGCGATCGGAAACTATCAACTCGCCGACGCGCGCGGCGCGAGCGAGTCGGCGGCGATGCCGCCGGCTGGCGCATCGACCGGACGCCCGGCTTTGAGCGCGTCCGTCAGCGTCGGCGCTCCGTCCGGTTCGACGCCGATCACTGCACGCGGCCGGCATACCACGCCGCAATGCCGCCAATCAGTCCGCCGCCGCCAACCGCGACGAGCAGCGTATCGAGGTCCGGCGTCTGTTGCTCGAGCTCGAGCGCCAGCGTCCCTTGTCCGAGCAGCGTGTGCACGTCGTCGAATCGCGTGCACCGGCATGGCACCCGTTTCTGCCGCGTACGCCTCACTCGCCGCCAGCGCTTCGGCGTAGCGTTCGCCGCCGACCGTGAGATCCGCGCCGTACGATCGAATGCGTTCGATCTTCGCCGGCGACGAGATCGCGGGAACGAAGATCTTTGCGCGTTTGCCGAGCCGCATCGCCGCGAACGCCACCGCCGCGCCGTGGTTGCCGCCCGACGCGGCGACGACGCCGGCGGCGGGCACCTCGCGCTGGAGGAAATTCGCGAGCGCCCCGCGCGTCTTGAACGACGCCGCGCGCTGAAACAGTTCCAGCTTCAGGCGTCACGCGGTCGATCGACAGGCCGACGTCACCGCCTTCGATCTCGACGACCGGTGTGCGCCGGATGGCGGCTGATGACGGGAGTAGGTGTGTTCGATGCGGCGCGATCGATCGGGATGAGCCGCCTTCCAGTCCGGGTCCGCGCGGTCATGGCGCGGCCCGAGCAGCCATCACCAGCACGGCTGCGCGTGGCGGCAATCGCTCATGGGAGTGTCGGGAATCGGGAGAGTTCTAACGCGAAGCCGCTCGAGTTCTCAGGATACCGCGCGGGTGATCGCGTCGCTCCGATCGATCAGCCCACGCGCGACCAGGTCGGCGAGCGATTCTTCGAGCGTGAACGGAACCGTGCTTGCGCGTGATGGTGATTTCCTGATGCAGATGGTGCAGCGCGTTCTTGCGCACGTGCTGCCGCGCGCCGTAGCCGACGATCAGCAATTCGGCGGCCGGAATGCAGCCGACCGGCCCGACGGCTGAGGCGCGGCATCAGCGTCTGCGTCAGCACCGCCGGCCAGCGCCATCGCGAGCTCCTGGCGGATGGTGTTCTGACGCTCCAGTCGGAAACGAGTCGGCGATCCGCGCCACCGTCGTCGCCACGTCGGTCGTGTGCAGGCTCGAGAACACGAGGTGCCCGGTCTCGCCGGCGGTGCACCGCAATCTGCATCGTCTCCGGATCGCGCATCTCGCCGACCACGATGACGTCCGGCGCCTGGCGAAGCGCGGCGCGCAGCGCGGTCGGAAATCGGGCGCATCGATGCCGATCTCGACCTGCTCGACGACGACTGCGGCGGTGCTGGTGCTCATACTCGATCGGATCCTCGATCGTGATGATGTGCGCGCGTCGCGCAGGTTGATCTCGTTGACCAGCGCCGCGAGCGTCGTCGTCTTGCCGGATCCGGTGCGGACCGCCGACGGCGACGAGGCCGCGCGGCAAGCGCGTCGATGCTCTCGACGCTCGCGCGGCAGTCCGAGCGACGCCAGGCGCGGCACCGCCGGCGGCAGGCGCCGGATCGCGAGCCGCGGCGCGGCCGCGCTTCGTGATGCAGGTTGATGCGGAAGCGGCCGAGATCGGCGACGCGAGAGCGATCGCGTCGGCGATGCCGATGTCGCGAAACGCCTTGCGCGCGTGCGGCGGCAGCGCGGGCACGATGGCGTCGGCGATCTCCTGGCCGCCGAGCGGCCCTTCGGTGGCGGCGCGATCGCGCCAGTCGACGCGGATCGACGGCAGCGGCACCGGCCACGAGCAGGAGATCGCTCGCGTTGCGTTCGACGACGTAGCTCGAGCCAGCCGCGGAAGCGGGCGAGTGGTGGAACGTCGTCTCGAGCGGTGGAGACGGTGCATGCACCGGCGGGACTCGGCGTTCAATTCGTTGACGAGGGCGTCGAGGTCGTCGGTGTCGTGCATGGCACGTCAGCGGCGAACCGCGCTCGTGGCAGGACGTCCGCGGGCGTCAGCTGGCTCGTTCAGAATCGCGCGAGCGGTGCGACCTGACGAAACACTCTGAGAGGTGTCCAGTGAACACTCTGGACTGGTCACGAACGCCGGCGGAAACTCGCGCCGGCGATGAAGTTCCTGCATCGCTCAGATAATCGGCGGCCTCGTGGTCGCGGGAAATCCACGCGGCACGCGCTGAAGCTTGTCGCCCTCGATCGCGATCTGTTTGCGGAAGGCGGGCGACTCGAACGATCTTGCGGAGGCGCTGGATGTTGGCCGCGATGCTGCTCGCGAACCGCCTGAAGCTGCGGCGTCGCGGCGTACATGCCGCCGCCGATCCACACTCGGTCGGCGACACGTGGAGCTAATTCCCGCGCCCTCGTGTTTGGGCAGGCCCGCGCGTCGGGAAGACCGCGGCGACGTGCGTCTGATGCGGCGCCTCTGTTCTCGAGAAGCGCGTATCGCGGTGAATGCGTACAGCGACAGCCGCGGGCTGGCGACGAGCTCGGGCGCGAACGTCCGAAAGTCGTCGGCCAGCCGCTCGACCACAGCGGTCATCGGCTGGCGGACATGGGGTCTCGTAGTCGTCGCGGTGTGCGGCGACCACTCACGCCGGTTGTTGCGCTTGAGCGCGCGCAGGAAGCGCAGGCTCGCCGGCGTGAAGCGTGGTGTCGAGCTCGCTGGCATCGGCGGTCAGCTCCCGGGTTGCGAAAACTCGCGATCAGCCTGCTGGCGTCGGCAGCCTTCTCGCGCGGGATCCGAGTGCGTGCCGTCAGGATGCGCTTCACCGTCAGCTTCGGCACGACGATCGAGGCCGTTCAAATTGCCGGTGAGGAGCGCCGTGTCCTTCTCACCCCAGATGACCAAGGTGGGCACGCGGACAATCATCATCGGTGCGGCGCTCAACGTGTCGCCGTCCGCCGCGGACGCCGCCGACGGCGCTCCTGAAGACGACGCCAGACGACGCAGACGAGGGCGGCGGCCCGACGCCGGACGCACGGTAGTAGTTGAGACCGCCGGTGAGTGCGCCGGGCTGCGACCACGCTTCGACGTACGCGTCTTCATCCGCCTGCGACGCATTCCCGCCGAGCACTGCGCGTTTCAGCCACTCGAACTGATTCTCCGACAGCAGCGCTTCCGCTTCCCTGACTGCGGAACATCAGCATGATGGCTCGCTGGCCTTCTGCTGCGCCGGGTTCTCGCGCAGCTCGCGGCCGAACAGCGACGGATGCGGTGCGTTGAGGATGACGAGCGCAGATCGACCGGATGCTGCCGTTTGCGCCGCGTAGACCCACGCGGCGACGCCGCCCCAGTCGTGGGCGACGAGCGTGAACTTGCTGCCGCCGGTCGACTTCAGCAGCGCGGTCGCGAGCGCGTGCACGTCGGCGACGATGTTCGGGACGGCGTAGTCCGCCACCTCCGGCGGTTTCGACGACAGGTTGTAGCCGCGCAGGTCCGGCGCCGACCGCCGTGTGATCGCGGCTGAACTCGGCGAGCTGGCTCTTCCACTCACTGCCAGAACTCCGGAAAGCCGTGCAGGAAGATCGTCACGCGGCCCGCGCCCGATCTTCGCGTAGTGCAGGCGCTGGCCGTTGACCTCCGCGTATTCATGCACGAGATCGCGGCGCGTCCGGTTGCGCGAATACGCCTGCGACCGCTGCCGCCGCGACGACGTGCGCGTGGCGAGCAATCCGTCTCATCGCGCCGCCTCGCCAGGCCGGGACCGATCTGCGCGGCCATCGCCGCCTGCATTGCCGCCATCCGTTCCTGCATCTGACGCGCGTGAGGTGCGGCACCTGGCCGATGATGCGTTCGACGAGCATCAACTGTCCGCGGTGGTGCATCTCGCTGCTCCTTCGCGCCGAGACAGCATCTCGAAGCGGCTCTTCTCCTGCGGCTGCGCGCCGGGGCGGCAGCATCACCTTCTCGCCCAGGAACTCGTCGTCGCAGCCCGTCGACGAACAGAGGCGAACTCCTCGCCTTCCGCCTGGAATTATCGATCATCTCCGCCTTGGCGCGGCCGATTCTCCTCGGCGCTGAAGTTCTGGAAGAGCTCGCCGAAGTTCACGGTCTTCATGTCGGTGACCTTCGTCGAGTGGACGACGTGAGGCGAAGTTGGTCGAGACAGCGATGTGCGCAAGCAGCTGCGCGATGGTGCGCGTGTCCGGGCGCGGGGCTGAAGCGTACTTCTCCTCGGGAACCTCTTCCGCGATCTGAATCGTGTTCTTGCGGACAGCTGCGTAAACGCGTCCGCGAGCTGTTTGCCGCCGTAGTAGTTCATAACGTTCTCTCCTGTTGTGACGGGCCTTCGGGTGGCGCCTGGGCGTGCCGAATCCCGCAACTATATGGGCTGCCGCGAACCGTTGTAAAGTTGCGCCGACATGAATCCACATAAAGAGTATGTGGTGTTCGCGTCCCTGATGGTGTGTGCGGCAGTGCCGGCACTGGCGCAGGACTCCGCGGCCCACGTTCACCGTCGGCTACCGCGACGGCGAAGCGCGGCGAGAAGGCGTACGGCGTCCTGAAGGTGCCGGCCGGCGTCGATGCCGGCTACGACATCCCGGTCGCCGTGATTCACGGTGCACGGCCCGGACCGGTGCTCGCGGTCGTATCGGGAGCGCACGGATCGGAGTACGCATCGATCGTCGCGGTCGAGCAGCTGATCTCCGGGATCAACCCGGCCGACGTGTCCGGCTACGCTGATCCTCCTGCCGATCGTCAACGTGCCGTCGTTCGAGCAGATCACGCCGCACGTCAACCCCACCGACAACAAGAGCATGAACCGCTTCTATCCCGGCAACGCCGAACGGCACGCAGACCGAGCGCGCCTCGGCGGTCATCACGAAGGAGGTCGTCGAGCAGTGCGACCACCTGATCGATCTGCACGGCGGCGATCTCGACGAGAACCTGCGGCCGATACGCTACTGGACCGTGACCGGCAACCAGAAGCAGGACGAGGCGGCGCGCGACTGGCGATCGCGTTCGGCCTGCGATCACATCATCGTCTCGGCGGATCGGCCGAAGGATCCGAACGCGTCGCGGTTCTGGGCACACGGCGACGACGCGCGGCAAACGTGTCGATGACGGCGGAGGGCGGGACGTTCGGGTCCGGTCGATCAGGGCGAGCGGCGATGCTCGGCGCGGCGTTGCGCAACGTGATGGCGCATCTGAAGATGGCGCACGAGCGCGTCGCCGCCGGCCCAGCCGATCTGGATCGAGATCCGCTGATCACGATCACCGCGGAGCAGACCGGGATGTTCCACCCGGCGGTCGATCGCGACGGCGAACGTGACCAAGGGCGCGAAGATCGGCGTCGTCACCGACTACCTGAATCGCCCGCTGCGGGAGATCGTCGCGCCGGAGACGGGCACGATCATGTTCATCCGCGCTGCCGTCGCTCAGAAGGGCGACACCATCGCGACCATCGGCGTGATCAGAAGTAGAATTCCGGAGGAGGTCGACATGGCAGGCACTGGCACCTACCAAGCGTTCTCGTGACCACCGACTGGGTCGCGCAGCACGCCACCGACGCCGGCGTCCGCGTCGTCGAAGTCGACGTCGACACGACAGCCTACGATCAGGGCCACGTTCCCGGCGCCGTCGGCTGGAACTGGACGACCGAGCTCTGCGACACGCTCGTGCGCGACATCGTCCCGACGCAAGAAGCTCGAGGAGCTGCTCGGCAAGAGCGGCATCGACAACAAGACGACGATCGTGCTCTACGGCGACAACAACAACTGGTTCGCCGCGTGGGCGTTCTGGCAGCTGAAGATCTACGGCCACGAGGACGTGCGGATCATGGACGGCGGCCGCAAGAAGTGGCTGGCCGAAGGCGCGCGATCTCAGCACCGACAAGCCGGCGTTCCCGGCGAAGACCTACAAGGCGAGCGGCCCGATCTGTCGCTGCGCGCGTTCCTGCCGGAAGTGCAGCAGGCGTCGCAGGCGAAGAGCGCGGCGCTCGTCGACGTGCGCAGCCCGCAGGAGTTCACCGGCGAGATCCTGGCGCCGCCGGGACTGCCCGAAACCTGCCAGCGCGGCGGCCACATTCCCGGCGCGAAGAGCATCCCGTGGGGCAAGAACTGCAACGACGACGGCACGTTCAAGAGCCTCGACGAGCTGAAGGCGCTGTACGGCGGCGCAGGGCATCACCGGCGACCAGCCGGTGATCGCCTACTGCCGCATCGGCGAGCGCTCGAGCCACACGTGGTTCGTGCTGCAAGCACCTGCTCGGGTTCAAGGACGTGAAGAACTACGACGGCTCGTGGACCGAGTGGGGCAACCTGGTCGGCGCGCCAGTGGAGAACCGTGAGCAACGCCACTACTGAAGACACGGCGAGAACTTCGGAGTTCGCACGGTTCATGGTGGAAAGCTCAGATATGAAGCCGAACACTCGCGGCGGCAGGAGATCTGGCGGGCTGGCCGGTCACGATCGAGACCTACAAGCTGGGCGACGTCTATCACTGCACGATCGCCAACGTCGATCCCGGGCGCGCGTTTCGCGCGCGCCGACGGCGCGACGCGTGAGGAGGCCGAGAGTCGCGCGCGATCGAGAAAGGCCGACGCGCTATCTGCGCACAGACTCGAAAGTTCCGGTCGGATGATCTGATGCAGGACGTGACGTTACTGCAGACCTGACGCTCTCTGGACTTCGGACTTCCGGCGTTTCGTTTCTGATGCCCGTCGTCACCCCGGCGCTCGCGCGATCATCTTCGTCGCCGGCGCCGTTGCCGGCGGCCTCGGCGCGCTGCTCGGTATCGGCGGCGGCGTCTTCCTCGTGCCGTTCCTCAACCTCGCGCTCAGCTTTCCGTTCACGCGCGGCGGCGGCGATCAGCCTGACGACGGTCATCGCGACGTCGAGCAGCGGTGTCGGCCGGCGCGCACCGGCAAGCAGTTGATCAACATGCGGCTGGGCATGCTGCTCGAGGTGGCGACGGCGGCCGGCAGCCTGCTCGGCGGGGTCACGGCGCAGATCGCTCGCGCAGTCGACGCTGCAGAAGCTGTTCGGCGTCGTCGACGGCGATCGTCGCGGTGATCATGCTGAGCCGCCTGCAGCGGCGGAACGTGATCCTCGATCCGTCGCGCCGATCCGGCGTCCTCGGCGGCCGCTATCCACGAAGACGGAAAGCGGCGGCACGGTGACCTACCGGGTCAAGCGGCTGCCGGTCGCGCTCGTCGCGTCGTTCGTCGCGGGCAACCTGTCGTCGCTGCTCGGCATCGGCGGCGGCGTCATCAAGGTGCCGGTGCTCAACGCCGTGGTGCGGCGTGCCGATTGCGCGCGGCGGCGGCGACGAGCGCGTTCATGATCGGCGTCACCGCGACGCGCCGGCGCGGTCATCTACTACGGCCACGGGCAGCTCGATCCCCGCGCTGGCGGCGGCGGCGGTGCTCGGCGTGCAGCTCGGATCCGTGGGGCGGGATGCGCTTCGGCGCGAACGCGCGTCGGCGTGGTGGCTGAAGCTGCTGATGGCGAGTGCTGCTGCTGATGATCGCCGTGATGATGATGCTCCGGGGCCGCTGACCGCGTCGCGACCCGATGACGCCAGCCAATCGCCGCATCTCGAGACAGCTCGATCAGCCGCGTGCTCCGCGCCGGCGTCACGGCAGCTCGGCCTGCCGCCTCGTCGCCGGGCTGCGCTGCTGTCGCTCGCTGGCGCCGGCGGCGATCGCGAACCTGCTGCTGCAGACCGGCATCGATACGTCCTGCTCGCGACGCCGGTCGCGCGCGTGTTCGTCTCGATCCTCGAGTACGCCAGCGAGCGAGACTGGAAGTTCACACTGCTGACGGCGATCGTGCTGGTCGGAGCTCCTGGCGAGTCGCGGTGGCCGCGTTGATCTTCAATGAGCGGCTGTAGCGCCGTTCCGGGCCAGGCCGCGGCTCTGACTTAACACAAAGGCCACGTCCTTTAGCGTTCCATCGCCCTCCGAGTTAGCGACGTCGTTGCGTTACTCTCGCACGCGGCCGCGAATCAGGCCGGCCTGCTTCGGGCAGGAACCGCAGCTGTCCCATGTCGGCGCGGCGGAAGTCGTCGCGGTCCCAGCACGGCCGCATCAGGCCGGCGCCTAGTGGCCGCGCTGCAACCCGTCCGGGTAGCAGCAGATGGCCGATCTCGTGCGCGATCGCGCACGCGAGGACGAACGCCGGCGAGAACATCATGCTGCGCTGGCTTCCGCCGCGACGCGGCGGTAGAAGGCGTAGGCGATCTGCGTGCCGCGCGCGGCGTGCGAGGTCGCGGCGCCGAGCACCGTCTGTGGACGCTGACGCAATTCACCGGTCTCGTACGGGACGAGGATCACGTGCACCGCCTGCACTGATGCACCGTGGAGGACACCGGACGCCGACCATTCGACCTCGACGCCGATGTCGCGATAGACGCGCACGACTTCTGGCCTGCGCTTTCGCCAGCGTCCGCGCCGAGCACGTCACGCGTTGTTGGAGAGGTGAAGAACGACGCGCGCGCGATTGCAGCCAGCATCGACCTGCGATCCGATTCTGTCGGACAGAATCGATCGCGGCGATTACGCAGAACGTAATGGTCGTTGGTCGTTGGTCGTTGGTCGTTGTTGGTCGTTGGTCGTTGGTCGTTGGTCATTGGTCCGGCGATCCGTTGGCCGTCCGGTGACCAACGACCAACGACCAATGACTAACTGACGCGACTAATGACTACACGGCAACAGGTTCAGGGTAGGCGAGACGTCTCGCGAGAGCTGCTCCGTGACGCGTCCGCCGGAAAGAAGCATTCGATCTTCAGCTGCTGCAGCGTCACGTCGCGCGGCGTCGCGAACATCGTCACCGTGGAAGAACGCGAGATCGAGATCGCCGTTCTTCATCCGCATGCTGACGAGCGGCGGCATCGGGCAGGCCGTCTGCGGCGGCCCATCGCGACGGGACGCCAGGATAGGCGAGCAGCTCGTCGCGCAGGCGAAGACCGCCGTCGTTCCCGTCGTCGCCACCTCACGATGGAGTGAATGGATCAGGCACTGCCGCAACCTCTTCCCAGTTCGGTGATGAAGCCGCGCAGCCGGTTCCGGATCGAAGACCGTGCGCATCACGTTGACCGACTGCTCGTCGTGGCCGGGACCTTTGAACGGCTCGAAGATCCGCCGCGACGCGTCGTTGCGCATGACGATGTTCCACTGGCCGTCGAGGACGAAGGGCGGGAAGGGCTCCTGCTGGCGGAGGATGAACTGGAGCGCGCGCGCACCGGCGTCGAGCTCCGGCGCGGCAAGCGGCCGCTCGCCGTAGATCGGCGGCGTAGCCGGCACTGACGAGCAGCGTGTTGCGCTCGCCGAGCGGCACGCGTCGAGCATGCCGGTGAGCAGCTGCACCATCTCGCGGCTCGGCTGCGCGCGGCCGTTCTGCAGAAGCTCAGATGACGCAGTTGAAATGCCGGCCTCGGTCGCGAGCGCCAGCTGGCTCATGTGCCTGCGCTCGTCCGCCACTGCCGAAGCAGGCGAAGCCGAGTCGTCGGTGTGCGGAAACTCAGCATGCGTGTTCATGGAGGGCTCAGAACTGTGTGCTGCCGACCGATGGCCGCAATTACCTAGCAGGTAAAGACGCCGACAATCGATGGCGCGGTTCCATCGTTGTCGGCACGAGCTGACGCGTGTCAGGCTCAGGACGTGATTACCAGAACTGATAGGCGGCGCGGAGTCGGGCGGAGCGGGCGGTCGAACCAGAGCGGGCGGCGCGAACCGCCGGGGCCGGGCGCCGGACGCGTCATCGCGATCCACTCCCATAGACCTCGTGCGACTTCGCGCGGTGTCGACGAAGATGTCGCCGTAGCGATCGTCGGGCCCGGCCTTCTCGAGCGTCACGCGCTGATGCCAGCAGTGCATGCCGCTCACCGGATCGGGCTGCACCGGGAACGTGAGGTTCTGGTGGACGCCGATCTCGCTCCACCAGATGCGCGACGCTGTCGGGATCGCTCGACTGCGAACGGCTGCGCGCCGTGCACCTGCGACACCTTGTAGCCGCGTGCCCTGCGCGATCGATCGTCACGAGCGCCGACGCGTCGCGATTGCCCATCTCCTCGTGCAGCCGCCATCGCCCGAGGTGGTGCGACATGCCGAGCACGCCCGGACGGATCCCTTCGGTCACCCACGCGCGCGTGACGAAGTAGCCGATGCGCGTCCGCACCTTCACGAGATCGCCGGTCTCGATGCCGTAGCGCCGCGCGTCGGCGGTCGCGATCCACAGCGGGTTGTCGTGCGAGATCTCGTACAGCCACTTCACCGGCGATCGCGTGTGCACGAGCGTCGGCAGCCGGAAGTTCGGCAGCAGATCGAACTCGCCCGTCCTCGCGCTTGAGCGTCGCGCCAGTGCACGTGCCCCGGCACGTAGCGCGGCACCGCGTGCTCGGGCCAGCCCCAGTCGACGAGCGTCTGCGCGTAGAACTCGAGACGGCGCGACGGCGTCGTGAAGCCGGTCATCGCGATGCCGTCGACGAGCACGCCGATCGGCTTGCCGTCCTTCAGCACGACGTCGTCGGTCGCGGTCGATCGTGGCGCCGGCGAGCGTGACGGCGTCGAGCGGCTGCCTCGTGCTGCTTGTAGACGTTGTCCTTCACCTTGAACACGCCGTACTTGCGCATGTAGGCGAGCGGCGTCAGCGCCTTCTGCCGCCGCCGCTTCCGGCAGTCCCGGCACCGAGTTCTCGAACATCCACCCGTAGTACTCGTCCATCGTCACCGGCTCGCCGGGACGGTACGGCGATTCGAAGTGCTTGCGGATGCCGAGCGAGCCGTCGGGATCGATGCGCCAGGTGAGCGCCGCCCAGAACTCGCTCTCCTCCCACACCTCGCCGGGATTCGCTTCGTAGGTGGCGTTGATCGTCTCGCCGCGCTTCTCGCGCGCGACGCGGAGCACCGGCTGGCGGAAGCCGAGCCACTGCGCCGCGTGCGTTTCCTGGCTCATCGTGTCGTGGCGCTCGGTGCCGAGGCCCATCGGCAGGATGTAGTCGGCGAACCACGCGGTTTCGCTCCACGTCGGCGTCAGCGCGACGTGCAGGCCGATCTTGTCCGTGATCGGTCAGCATCTCCATCCACGAGAAGCCGTCGGGATTCGTCCACAGCGGGTTGTAGACGCGCGTGAAGTAGACGTCGAGCCGGCCGCGGTTCTCCTTCAGGAAATGCGGCAGCAGGAAGCTCATCTCGAAGAAGGCGAGCGGGTACTCGCGCGGGAACAGCAGCTCGTTCCAGTAGTCGGCGGCGGCGGCGGGCTCGGATGCTTCGGCACGAACTTGTTCGAGAGGTGCAGGCCGACGCCGCCCTTCGTCGCCGACCGATCCGGTGAGCACGACGAGCAGGTAGAGGCAGCGCGTGATCTGCCAGCCCCAGAGATTGCCGGCCGCCGCCGATCGCCAGTTGTGCGTGCTGAAGGTGCCGCGCGCGCGGCCGATCGCGCGCGCCGCCTCGACGATCTGCGCCGGCGTCGACGCCGGTCTCGTCGGCGGCGAACTCCGGCGTGAACTGCGCGTACAGCTCCTTCAGCGCAGACGATGAAGTTGTCGAAGGTGACGGCGAGATCGGGCCGCTCGGCGCGCAGGTAGCCGCGCCAGTCGACCCACGTGCGCACGAACTCGCGATCGTAGCAGATCCTCGTCGAGCAGCACCTTCACCATCGCCAGCAGCAGCGCGCCTTCGGTGCCCGGAGTACGCCGGCAGCCACATGTTCGCCTTCGCCGACGTGTTCGACAGCCGCGGATCGATCGACGATCAGCGTGCGCGCCGTTGGTCTGGCCCTCGATGATGCGCTGCGCGTGCGGGTTGAAGTAGTGGCCGGTCTCGAGGTGCGACGACAGCAGCAGGATCGTCTTCGCGTTCGCGTAGTCGGGCGACGGGCGATCGTTGCCGCACCAGAGAAAATGTCCGAGCCGCGCCGACGACGAGCAGACGTTGGTGTGGCTGTTGTGGCCGTCGACGCCCCACGCCTGCAGGACGCGGTTGGCGTAGCCGTCCTCGCCCGGCCGGCCGACGTGATACATGATTTCGTGCCGCCGGTTCTCGACGATCGCCTTGCGGATGCGGCCGCCGATGTCGTCGAGCGCTTCGTCCCACGACACCTGCCGCCACTTGCCGGATCCGCGCTCGCCGTCGCGCGTCAGCGGATAGAGAATCCGATCGGGATCCTCGAGCTGGTTCGGCGTCACGACGCCTTTCGGCGCACGTGCGGCCGCGGCTGCCGGGATGCAGCGGGTTGCCTTCGATCTTGCGGACGGTCAGCTTCTCCTTGTCGACGTAGGCGAGGATGCCGCACGCCGACTCGCAGTTGAAGCAGACGCTCGGGATGATCCAGTAGCGGCGGCGTTCTTTCTTCGGCCAGCTGGTGGACTCGAAATCGACGTAGTCATCCCAGGTGGCGGGGTCGGGGTGAGATCGAAACGGTGACATTGCAGATTTCAGAGTTCAGATTTCAGATTTCAGATTGATTGCAGATTGGTGATTGGCACGGCAGCGAATCTGCAATGCCGCAATCAATCTGCAATCTGAACTCTGAAATCTGCAATCTCATGAGAGCGGCACCGACTGTCCGGCCTCGACCCAGACGTATTCCCACGCGAAGCTGCCGGCCAGCGCGAGCGCCGCGGCCGAGCGCCAGCGCGGACGGGATGCGCCGACGCCAGGCGACGACGATGACCGCGGCGATTGAAACCGCGATCGCGCCGCCCCAGAACAGACGCGCGAACGGACCGCGGCGGATCGCCGACGACCGCGAGCTCGCGGTGGCGCGTCGGGCTCTGGCGCGAGCGAGGTTCTCGAACGCGAGCAATCCGAGATGGACCACCATGGCCGCGATCAACACGAGCGGCAGCGGCGCGCATCGATGCCGCGGACGCGATGCGCGGCACGAGCGCGCGCCGATGCAGCAACGCCGCAGCGCCCTCCGCGATCGCCTGCGCCAGCAGATCGACGGTCGACTAGATGGCCCTGCCAGAGATCGCGCGCCAGACCCTTGAGCGAACAGGAAACCGGTGTAGCACGTGGTCGAGCACGCGACGCGACGACCGCCGGCCATACGAGCCATGCGACGACGCCGTCGAGACGCCGAACCAGGCTGCGACGATCCACAGCGACGGTGATCGCGCCGTGCGCGGTCAGGAAGTATGCGTCCCCACACCATCCACGATCGCCAGTTCGGACGCGCGAGGATGTAGTAGAAGCGTTCGGGCCGCTCGAGATCGGCGACGAGCAGCGACGGTCGGTGATCACGAGAAAGACAGCGAGATCGCCGGACCGACGGTCATCGTCAAGCGTCGAGCGATCGCTCGAAGAAGTACGCGAGGAGCGCGCGACAGCAGCATCGTGCCGGTGGCGATGCCCTTTCGTCAGCAGGTAGATCGCCATGTCGAGCCCCAGGGCTTCATGTGCGGCGTGTCGTAGTCGACGCGCGCGTCGCCCGGCCGATCGCGGATCGGGCTCGGGCGATCCGAGCGGGCGCAGCAGCACCTGGCCTTCCTTGTAGATGAACGGGCGGAGTCGCGATCTCCGGGCTGAATCGCGCTCTCTCGGCGCGCCGATGTAGAAGACCTTCGGGCTTCGTTCCCTTCTCCGGGCTTGCGGACCGAGATCGCTTCAGCGCTGCGCGATCTGCGCGACGACCTCGCTCGACGGATCGTCGAGGTCGCCGAAGATGCGGCACTCGGTCGGGCAGACGCTCACGCACGCCGGCAGCAGCTCGTTCTCGACGCGGTTCGCGCAGAAGTTGCACTTCTCCGCGGTGTGGGTGTTCGGATCGATGAACAGCTGATCGTACGGGCACGCCACCATGCAGGCGCGGCAGCCGATGCACGAGTCGCCGTGCAGATCGACGATGCCGTCGCGGCGCTTGAAGAGCGCGCTGCGTCGGACAGATCGCTCATGCACGGCGCGTCGTCGCACTGATTGCAGAGGACCGGGAAGAAGAAGCGGCGCGTGTTGGGGAAGGTGCCTTTCTCGACCGTCTTGACCCAACAGCGATTGACGCCGATCGGGATCTCGATGTTCGGCCTTGCAGGCGATGGTGCACGCGTGACAGCCGATGCATTTCCGAAGATCGATCGCGAACCCGTAGTTCGGCCACCAGGGACTGCGACTATAGCAACAGTCTGAAGTCTGAAGTCAGAAGTGCGGCGTAGCTCAGACTTCGAGTTCGAACTCCAGCTAACTGCCGGCTCTTATTTGCTCAGCCGCAGAATCTGGTTCTGAATGCCCTGGAACGCCGGCGGCGACGTCGGCGGCGGTCTGCGCGTAGAAGTATTTGCCTTCGAGCTGATTCGATGTTGAAGTCCGGCGACCTGCTGTCGTTCGCGATCCGCTTCAGCATGCTCTCGGACGTCTCCGACCGCGTTCCCAGGTTCAACCTCACCAGCTCGCCCATGCCGATCGTGTAGATCCGGATCTTGTAGTCGCCGCTTGTCGTTGCGGGCGGCGTCGGCGATGATCTCGACCAGGTTTCGCGCGGCGTTGTTGATGTTGAAGACCTGGCCGGGATACTTGCCGGCGCCGGTCTTGATCGCGCAGTCCGACGCGCCGCGTTCTGCGTCACGCCGTCGACTTTGAGCGTGTTGGTCTGCGAGCGGAAACGACGTCGGGATGCCCGAGCTCCGATGATGCGTGTGCGACGCTCGTCGCGGGCATCACCTGCGCCACGACGGCACCGTGAGTGCTGCGCGGGATAGTGTGGTCACTGAATCGGGATTCTCGCGTCGAACGTGCCGCCGCCGCCGGTCTGCGTGTCGTAGAACGCCGGTGATGTGAGGATGCGTTCCAGGTCTGACCGTGCGTGTCACCGGGACTCTGCGGAAAGTCGAACGTTCTCATCGCCTTTCGCAACCGTCGGTCGAATCCCAGAACGCCGGCACGCTGTTCGACGCGCCGTCGGTGAACAGCACGATGACGCGAAGGCCCGACTGCGTGCCGGCTGGGACGGATCGGAGCTCATCCCACCCGCGATAGAGCCCCTCCACCATGTTGGTGCTGCCGCCCGGAAGCGTGCTCGGCACGTCGGCCACCACCTCGGTCTTGTTGAAGCCGCGCGCTCGAGGGCATCATGTCGAGCACGTCAGCGCCGTTGCCGAACGTCGCCAGCGCGACGCGATCGTTGTTGGCGTCGAACGCATTGACGAACGCTCTCGACGCGTCTCTCACCGCGGTCCACTGAGCGCCGATCGAGCTCGACACGTCGAGGACGAGCGACAGGTCGACCATCCGCCGCGTCGCTTCGCCGCGTGCTCGCCACCGTCACGTTCGTCGATGCTTGCGAGCCGCATGAACGTCGTCGGCACCACGGCCGTCGCGGTCGACCGTGACGGTGTTGACGCCGGTCACGGCGTCGGTCTTCAGCGAGAAGAAGTCGCGGTCGGTCGTCGGATCGGTCACCGCCGTGGTGCCGAGAAAGCCGGGCGGGAAGTTCGCCTTGAAGATGCGGGTCGGCTTCACCTTGCGGGTCGCCGCTGTTGAGGCTGCGCGCGGCGCCCAGCGCCGCGCCGTCCACCGCCTTAGTCAGCTGCGCCTTCACGACGTAGGCGCGTCCCGAATCGACCGCCAGCCCGGTGAAGAGGAGCAGGCCGGTCAGCAGTACCGCCATGTAGACCGACGACGAACCCGTCTTGTCTCTTCGACATGTCTCTCATCCCTAGAAGTAGGCGATTGAATACAGCGTGTTCGGCACCGTGACGCCGAATCTGTCGAGCGGCGTGATCAGCGGGTGCTTCTGGAATACTTCCGTCACATAAAGGAACGTGCCCGGCGTCGTCATCAGAACCCGTCGGCAGGTTGGTGATCTGCAGGTTCGTGTCGTTGTCGGAGTTGTTCGCCTGATAGTCGGGCGCCGATCCGAACGATCCGCCGCCGCGCGTGGACAGTTGGCTGCTCGCCGTCAACGCGCCATACGAGTAGCGCTGATACAGGATGTCCTTGTTGTAGTTGGGCGACGCCGGTCGTCGGCACGCGCTTGATCACCGAGAAGATCACCTTCGAGTTCGTCGAGAAGTCGATCGGGCGCGTTCCCATCTGGACCATCGCCGTCGCGGCGTCCTGCAGTGTCGCGTCGCGCGAGATGAGGTTCGATCCTTCACGCGTCAGCTTGGTGACGACGTGCTGGTCGAGCAGCGCGTATCGAGATCTCGATCACGCCAAGGCACAGCACGATGATGAGCGGCAGCATCATGGCCATCTCGACCATCGCCTGGCCGCGTTCGTTTCTTCACTGGAACCTCGCTTCGTTCTTCATCGCCGATTCGACCTTCAGGGTGATCTTCCCGTCGGTGAAGACGAAGCCGGATCACCGGCGTCAGGAACTTCCACGTATAGGTGACCGTGACCTTGTCGATTTCGTTCGGTCCACCGACGTTCCGGCAAGCCAGGTGCTGCCGCCGACCGCGAGATGGCTGAACTCGAAGGCGCCGTCGTCCAGCGCGATCGTCGGCGTGGCCTCTGCGCATCGCCATCTTGACCGAGTCGACGCGCGAGAAGCTTGGTGCCCGGCGTGTCCGGGTCGTCCTCCGTGTTGCCGGTCACGCCGTAGCGCGTCGCCTGGCTCGCGCCGTTTTCGAGCGCCAGGTAGACGTAGAACAGCGACGCGAAGTCGATGATCGAAAATGTGAGCAGCAGCAGGAGCGGCGTGATGATCGCCGCTTCGAGCATCGTTGCGCCTTTCTCGCCGCGGAGGTGCTTGCGCATGCCGCGCCATGGTGCAGCGGTTGTGCCAGGCGCGTCTGATTACATAAGTGGCGCGCGTCGGCTGAATCCGTGCGCAGCGCGGCGCGGCGGGCGGCGATTTCCCGAAGAAATTTCCGCGCCGACAAATCTGCACGCGTTCTCACCGAAGCGTCGCCGTGAAAATCTTGAATGCGCGCTGACGTTCCTCGACCGGCACCAAAGGAAATGTCGCGAGCACGTGCGCGAACTCCTGCGCAGACAAACGGTAGAGCTCAGCGACCCTGGCGTTCAGGGCGGCCAGTGCCGCCGGCTCGCGTCGCCGCGACAGCAGCCGCGCGAGCGCGGCAATCTCGCGAAACGCGGACGGCGCGACGTCGTGCTTCGGGATCGGCAGCCGCTCGACCGTCGCCGTCCTCACGTGCGTCGTCACGCGCAGCCGCACGAGGTAGTTGACGACGAAGCTGTTGAAGAGACCGCACAGAAAATCCTGTGCGCGGCGAGACAGCGGGGTGCGCAGGCAGAAGACGGTATGGGTGGAGATGCAGCCGCCGGGAAGGACTGCGGCAATCAGCGTCATTCTGTTGGTGGCGCTCGCAACGTCGCGATACGCAAGCCGCGCGTGGGCAAAGCGATCGGATTTCAGCAGTCGTCGTGCGTCCGACACGCGAATGGTCTGTGCGACGGCCTCGAGCGCCACTCGAAACGGTTCGAGATGCTTTCCTTCGACGACCGGCAAGGTCCGGCGGTCGATCGCTACGGTCCGGCTGAAGCCGGACACCACGTTCCTGCGTGTGGTTCGCGCGGGCTCATCTCCCGTCGCACGTGGTGTCCGGCTTAGCCGGACCTTCAGATGGAAGTTCGCGCGATCGTCGGTCGCATTCAACTCACGCCCGAAGGCCGCGCCCCAGCCCTCCTCGCTGCCAAGCGCCGGAAACATCGCTGCCGCCCGTCTCGACGATGGCGAGGTCCATGTCGCTGCGAAACGCCGGGATCGCGAGGTCCGGCCCGGAAATCCGCTCGAGGAGCGCGGGCGAGACATGAACCGATCGATCGTCGACCGCGCCGTCAGCAGCAGGATTCCCGGAACGAGCCGCGTCGACCGTCTCGAGTTGCGCCGCATCGTCGAGCCCGAACCGGCACGCGAGGCGGACCGACGGCGCCCCCGACGTCGCCGTGACGAGCAGGAAACGGACGCTGCGATGAATCGGGAAGACGCCGCGGTGGTTGTCGATGCCGACGATGGCGTCGACGGCACAGTCGGAGAGGAGCCGTTTGCGAAGCGGCGGCGCTGCCGTGATCGGTCGCGAGTCCTGACGGCAACACCAGACCGATGCGGCCGCCGGCCCGGGTGAGGTCGATCGCGCGCTCGACGAACAGTTGATAGCGATTGGCATGACCGTCGGACTGTGCGGCGTAGATGCCGGTCTGACGCGTGAACCGCAGGACCGCGGCGATGTCGGTGCGTGCGCGCGATCGCGCGTCCTCCGATCCGGCATCCGCGCGGATCATGTCCCATGGCGGATTGCCGATGACCGCGTCGAAGCCGGCGTGCGGCCAGGCGGCGGCCGTCTCGCGTCGAAGAACACCTCCGGGAATTCCAGCTCCCAATGAAAGAACCGTTTCGCGCGACGCCACGACCGTCGGCGGCGGCCAGCAAGCGATCGGCGGCGGCTGCCGGCAGCGCGCTGCGTGCCGGCGAGGACGGCAGTCCGTCAACGCGCCGAACGCGCGTGCGGGGACGTCCTTCCGGTCGCGAACCAGGCGGCGCACCAGACGTCGGCGACACGCTTCCATCGCGAGATGCGCCGCGTCGCGGGCGGTGATCGCCATGAACGCGCCGTTCCTTCGCGCGCACCTGGTCGAGCGTGTCGTTCGGCGTGACTCGAGCGAGAAACGAACCGGCAGCGCACTCGCGCAGCGCCGTCCGCACACCGTCGTCTCCGAGCGGCAGCGGCGCGTGATCGGGCCGCGGACGACGGAGCGGCGCTGCCGGCGCGCGTCTCAGGCTCACGAGCCACGCGCCGAGCAGGCTGTCACCGGTCTGCAAGCGGTGATCGAGAAAGCTGAGCGGCCGATCCGGCCGCAAGCGTGGCCAGCCACAGCGACAGCCGCGCGAGCTGCACCGCCATCGGATTGAGATCGACGCCGTACAGGCACCGCTCCGCGATCGAGCCGTCGCATCGACGCCCGCTCGGGCTCGCCGACGTCGCTCGGGTGACAGCGGCCTGTCGCGTATCAGCGCCGCTTCATGCGCCGCGGCCAGGTAGCGGCAGGCGGCGACGAGAAACGCGCCGCTGCCCATCGCCGGATCGACGATGCGCAGCGCGAGGATGCGCTCGCTCGACGTCTCGCGCACGAGCGGCGCCGAGCGTGCGACGGACGAGATAGTCGGCGATCGGCTGCGGCGTGTAGAACGTGCCGGTGGCCTTTCGAACACCGGATCCAGACTCGAGCGTGACGGTATGTCCCGGCGGTCGATCGCGCGTGGTGCGCCGCTGCGGATCGACGCACGACGGCTGCGGAACGACGCGCGGCTCGTAGTCGAGCAGCGTTTCGTAGACCGCGCCGAGCTGCTCGACACCGAGATCGCGGTAGGCGATGCGCTCGCGGCCGGCGCCGTCGGCCGCCGGCCGCGTCGACAGCGCGAGAATCGCGCGCCGCGCCGCCGCATCGTCGAGATCGCGCCGCTCGGCGAGCGGCGTCCGCGCCGGCGCGAAGAGGCGGCCGTTGAACGGCGTCACGCGCAGATCGCCGGCGCGGCAGCCGGCATGCGCGAGGCGGGCGATGGCGCGCAGCGCGTCCCACAGCCCGGCTGCGCGCGGCGATCGTTCAGCGAGATCGCGCAGCGCGTCGATGCTGTAGCTGTCGCGGTACACCGGATGCCACAGCGGTACGAGCGCGCGCGCTTCGGCGAAGAGGAGGAAGAGGATCCGATAGACGATCGTCAGCGCCTGCTCGAAGCTGTCGTGCAGCGCGGTCGCGTCGCCGCTGCGGCTTGCGTGGGCCAACACCATCGGCCGGCGGCCGCGCACCGCCAGCGCGACGATCACGTCGCGTGACGCCGAGAGCACGCCCTCGCGCAGCGATCGGCAGACCGTGGCGGCATGACGATCCGACGCGGCGACGATCGCGTGCAGCGACGCCGGGTCTGCGGCGGCGCCACACGGTGCCGCCGCGCGAGCCGTTCGCCACAGCGCGACGATGGATCGCGAATCGTCGAGCGTCCGATCGAGGTCGAAATCAAGATAGCGGCGGGCGTACGCCGTCCGGCGTCGACGATCCGCAGGTGCGCACCGTTGAAGAGCACGCACCACGCCGACGATCGCCGCATCGCCTGCGTGACGGCGAGCCGCCACCACGCGTCGAGGCGCTCGCCCCACGGCGTGACGACGAGCGTCACCGGCCGCCCGCCGCACGTGACGGTGGCGGCCAATCCGGCATCGACGGCTGCGATGTCAGCAGGCGGATCGAAGCCGAGCGTGGCGAGGAGCGGACAGGCGCGATCCTGCAGAAGCGAACGCGGCGCCGTCGCCGGGCCGACGTCGAGGGAACGCTCCGCCACTTCAACAGATCGCGTCGCACCGGCTCGAGCGGCCGGCCGCCCGCGGACTCGCCGGGCCAGGCGACCTCGAGAAACGCTTCGGAGACGAGATGGCCGCTGAATCCAGGCAGCATCAGTGGGCCGTATCAACAGGAGGTGCAGGGGCCAAATGACACGCCACTAGCAGACCTGCGGAATCATGACGAGGAGCAGTTGCGGCGCGGCGGGCCGCGCGATCGCGCTGCGCGACAGCTGTTCGACTCGACACGATTGCTCGCGATCCGCCGCGCTTCGATCGGCGACGGCGACGAGACGCGATCGATCGGCCCGTCGATCGAACAGGCCCGGCTGAAATGTGTCGGAAATCGTCGTCTCGCGCCGGGCGGCGATCAGGTGCTCGCGCCTCAGTCGCGTCGCGGCGAATGCCAGTGTGATCCGCTCGACGGCATCGCGATGCGCGGCAAGCGACGCCTCGATGAGTGCATGCACGTCTCGCTCGACGTAGCGAAGAACGTCCTCGATCCAGGCGCGATCGCCGCGCGCGCCATCGCGAGGTCTCCGCGTCAGTGCGACGACTGTCGGCACGCATACGGATTCGACGATGCGGCCGGAGGCGTCCTCGTAGCGGCACGCGCCAGACGAGCAGGAGCCGATGGGCGAGCACCGCGCGCATGGACGATCGACGAGCACGGACGATCCACGGACCGTCGGCTTCGATCTGCGCGCCTCGCGCCCTCGTCCTCCTCATCCGTGAACGCGCGAGCGACTGCGAGAGCGCCGCGCTTCGACGTCGGCCTCGCCGCGTATGCGCGTTGTGCGTCGCGATATACGTGGTGTCCGGCTTTAGCCGGACCGGATCGCCAACCGTCTGTCCCTTCGTCGATTTCGTCGTTCGGCGCGCCTAGGACCAATCGTGCGTTCGCTCGTTCTTCGTCATCACCGAACGGGTCCGGCGCGCCAATCGTCCGCCCGCGCCCGCGCGATCCGATCCTTGAGCCGCTCGAGGATCCGCGTCTCACCGGTTCGCGCGGCGACGAGATGCCACGCGTGAACCACGCGATGCTGTCCGATGCGGTCGACGCGGCCGATACGCTGCTCCAGGCGCATCGGGTTCCACGGAAGCTCGAGATTGATGACGAGCCGGCACGCATGTTGAAGATTGAGCCCTTCGCCGGCCGCGTCGGTGGCGAGCAGGATCGGCCGGCGTCGTGTCGCGAAGTCGTCGAGCGCGGCGGCGCGCTCGTCACGCGTCAGGCCACCGTGGAGGACTGCGCCGCGACGGCCGAGCATGACGTCGAGGTGCATCAGCGTGTCGCGGTACTCGGTGAAGACAATCGCCGGTTCGTTGGCGCGCCGCAGGATGCGGCGGATCGCACCGAGTTTCGATTCAGCTCCTCGCGGCGGCGCGGGCAGCGGTGAGCAGGTCGCGCAGCAGCCGCGTTTCGCGCGCGACGTCGGTCAGGCCGAGACCCGCCGGCCACGCCGGCGCCTCGTCCGCGCTGGTCAGCTCGCCGTCCCGATCGCCGAGCGGCAACGAGAGCTGTCTCGCCGGCGGTTGCGCAGTGTCGCCCCGGGTCAGCGCGTCGATCCGACGCTCGACCGACTCCGCGAGCGACCACGCGCTCGACAGCGCGCGCTTGTGCAGCACGGATGCCGCGAGCCACGCACGTGCGCGTTCCGCCCGGAGCGCTGCCGTGTAGCTGGCGAGCAGCGCGTGCATGCGCGCTTCGGCCGGAGTCGGCCGTACGTGGAGCGCGTGGGTGCGGCGACTGGCACCGGCGCGAACGTCGACGCGCGTCCGGCGGAAGACGATCAGCGAATCGTCATCGAGCGCACCGAGACCGGCGAGCGAGACGAACGACGACCGATCCTCGCTATGCGGCGTCGCGGTCAACAGCAAGACGTACGACGCCCGGGCGGCGAGGGCGCTGACGGCCGCATGCCGATCGCTGTCGCCGGCGGCACCGTGCGCTTCGTCGACGACGAGGACGTCCCACGGCGTCGCGGCGGCCGCGGGAAAGACCTCGGGTCGCTTCACGTAGTCGATCGACGCGATCGCGACGCGCTCGATCGACCACGGGTTCACGCCGATCGGCATGTCGGCGGCGCGGCGACGCAGCCCGGCGGCGTCGGCGAGATGCGCGGCAATGCCGAAACGGGTCGACAGCTCGTGCGCCCATTGTTCGCGGAGTCCGGAAGGCGTCAGCACGAGCACGCGGTCCGCGGACCCGCGCGCGATCAGTTCCGCGATCGCGATGCCGGCCTGAATCGTCTTGCCCAGGCCGACTTCGTCGGCGAGCAGGATGCGGCATCCGCGTCCGTGCAGGATGGCGAGCGCCGGTTCGAGTTGATGCGGCATCACGTCGATGCGTGCATGGCGGACAGCACGCAGTCTCCGGCGGTGTGTCGGCGGCAATGAGCGCACGGCATGCGCGCCGCCAGCGTATGGCGCCGACCCGTCGCGGGCGGCGGGGACGGTCGATCGGCGCGATCGTGTCGAAGGGTGCGAGGAGCTGTCGCTGAACGCCGGTGTCCGGCGGAGCGATGCCGGTCAGCGTGACGAGCCGGCAGTCCTCATAAGTGCGGATCTCGTCGATGCGCCAGCGGCCGCGGCGCACCGTCACCAGTTGCGAAATCTGCATCGCGCGTTTGGCGTCCGCGGTGCAGAATCTGCCGCGCCTCTCAGCGCGGCCCTCGTCACATCAACGAGTTGCGTGCGGTGCACCGGACGGCCGCGAGTCGATCGCGCAACCCCATGCCGCCCAACATTACATGCCTGACTTCAGCCAGGCTTGTCACGTTACTAGTCTGGCTCGTGTCAGGCTTTTAACAATCAGTGGCAATCACGCGGGCTTGTCGATGATCTCGTCGAGTTTCGCGAGGAGCGCGGCGAAGCCGCACTTGTCCGGATCGAAGAACGCCCACTCGTCCTTGACCGCCTTCTTGCGTCCCTGCGCGCGCTTCGACGCCGGCCCCACGCTGAAGACCGTGCGGCTCTCGCCGAGCGTCGGCAGAGGCGCCGGCGCCGCGATCGCCGCCGGCGGCGTGTTGTCTGCCGCGGCGTTGAGGTCGTAGACGAGCGGCTTGTTTTCGTCCTCGAACTCAGACGTCTCGATCGCGGCCGGCTCGTCCTCCTCGCGAACCGCCAGCGAGTCGGCTGGCTGATCATCGGCGAACGTCGACAGATCGAGGTCGATGAACCCTTCCGGGATGTCGGAATCACTCGTATCGTCGACGTGCTCGTCGGCTTCGAGCTTGGCGATCGTCTCCGCGGCCAGCGCCTCGCGCGCCACGAGCGCCTCGATTTGCGCGATGGCGTGCTGCACGGTCGCCGCGGCGGCCGGGGCGTCGATGATCAACGGGATCGACGCTGGACGGACGACGTGGTCGACTTCGCTGAAAGGCCGCGCCATCGGCATCGTCGGTTCCTGGTCGTTTCAGGTGCCTCGTCCGCCGCCGTCAAGGAATTGACTAGCGGCTCGCGGCGCGTCTCGATCGGGTCGAGCATCGACGTCATGAAATTGACGATGGGCTCGTGCGCCGGTTCGGCCGATTCGGCGATCGGGTCGACTTTCGGCGAGGTTCGCCTCGAATTCGTCGATGACGCCCACTGACGGCGGCTCGATCATCATCGGCACGGACGACAGATCGCCGTCGGCCGGTTCGTGGCGACGGTCGGCCGTGGCGCTGGCCGCCCGCTCTGCGGCCGCGCGCTCCAGGTATTCGGCGCACTGCGAGGCGAACACCGTGGGATCGCATCCGTCCGGCGCGTCATCCTGCGGCGCCTTGCCGCGGCGAAGCGCCGCGAGCATGCCGGCGGCGCGGGCTCGCACGCGCGGGCGCGGACCGGCGAGCACCGGAATCGTCAGCGTCTGCACGTGCGCGGCGACGCCGTTCAGCGCGCGCAACCGCTCGCCGAGGACGACCTCGTCGGTCGGCGACAGCAGCGCCGTCGTCAGGATCAGATCCGGGACGCGATCGCCGAGCGCCGCGAGCGCCTGCTCCGGCGGAGTCGGCGAGCACGAGGTCGGCGTGCAGCCGGCCCTTCACGACCGCGTTCAGCGTGTTCGCCTGACGGCGATCGGGTTCGATGGCAAGAATGAGCGGCATTGAATTCCCTGGTTCCAGCTGTCAGCTCTCAGTTATGTTCTCAGCGTCAGCATCAGCACGACGAGCACGACGGCCGCGATCGCGAAGAGCACCACCGGCCCGTGTTCGAGGCCGTGATCCCGAGCGGCCATCATCACGATGCCGGCGATCTGCGCGCGCGTGGACGCTGACGGTGTGCAGTTCGTCCGACACCGTCCGGCCGCTGAAGCGCATCGACATCTGCTCGCGAACGCGATCGTTCATCAGGACGATCGTCGTGAGGAGCGCGCCGAGCGCTCCCACCGAAATCATCGTCTCGCCCAACGAGCGACCGATTCGCCGTGCTCCGTGTGCCATGGTCTCAGCCTCGCCTGTTAGTGGCGTATCTCCTCGGAGCGACGACCAGGCCGCTCCGTTGTCGCGGCCACAATCACGGTCGAACGCTGGTTGTGGCCAGTGCTTCTTGATCGGATACGGCCGACCGTCACCGCGATCGTGGTCGACAAAACGCCATCAGCTGCCTGAGGCAATTGCCACTACCGACTGGCGGATCTCGCGCTTGGTCAACGATCTCAATCACTTCGATAGGACTCTTTGAAGGCGTGTGAAATTCTGTCCAGGTGTGTTGGACGAAATTTGGATTGCGGCGTTACGAATGTGCGGGGACGCAAGCGGTTGGGCGATGCGCGCCGCGCCTCGAATTCCCGCATTCAGCCGCGCGCGATCATCGCTAAACGCACCCACATCACGACTTGCGAGCACGCGCCGCGATCGCGTCGCGCGCCGTGGCACACCCGTTGCGATATGCCCGGGTGCGTCACGCAAACAGCTCGAACGAAGCGGCGTGATCGCTATTTCACAACACGTTTTTGCGCGTCGGAACGACGCGCGCTGGAGGATCCCATGAAATTCGTCAACGCCGTTCGTTCGTTCGTCCGTGGTGAAGAGGGACAGGACCTGCTCGAGCACGCGCTGCTCGTGGCGCTCATCGCGCTCGTGGCGGTTGGCGCGGTGACGGCGGCGGGCGGCAGCGTCAAGACGATCTTCACGAACATCGGCGCCGAGCTGGCGAAAGCAGCGTAATCGCTGTTTCACAACACGTTTTGCGCGTCGCTACGACGCGTGCTGGAGGATCCGATGAAATTCGTCAACGCCGTTCGTTCGTTCGTCCGTGGTGAAGAGGACAGGACCTGCTCGAGCACGCGCTGCTCGTTGCGCTCATCGCGCTCGTCGCGGTTGGCGCGGTGACGGCGGCGGGCGGCAGCGTCAAGACGATCTTCGAGAACATCGGCACCGAGCTGGCGAAAGCGGCGTAAGCCGGTCACGCGAACGTGGAGGCGGACGTGATGTCCGCCTCCTTCTTTCACCCGTGAGGAACGATATGAAGCGCGTGCTGGCGGTGATCGCGCGAATCACGCGCGTCGATCACGGACAAGACCTGCTCGAGTACGGACTTCTCATGGCGCTCATCGCCATCGTCGCGATCGTCGGCGTCTCGTCGCTCGGCAATCAGATCAACACAGTGTTGTGGCAGACCATTGTTCAAAACTTTTGATGTCGTCGCCGTCTTCGCGATCGCGGGCTGGGGCCTCGCCACCGCCGCGATCGATCTGCGCGAGCGACGCATCCCCAATCAGATGACGTTCGGGATCGCCACGCTGGGCTTCCTGCTGGCCGCGTTCCACCTGACCGGTGTCGGGGTGGTGAGCGCGCTCGCGGGCCTCGCGGTCGGCCTGGCCCTGATGCTGCCGTCGCACGTCATCGGCGCGACCGGCGCCGGCGACGTCAAACTGCTGGCGGCGTTCGGCACGCTGCTCGGTCCCGGCCGCACCGGCTGGGCGTTCTCTACACCGCGATCGCCGGCGGCGTGATCGCATTGATCGTGGCGACGAGACGGAAGCGGATCCGGCTGACGCTCGAACGCACGACGGCGCTGTTGCAGAACGGCGCCGGGCACGGCCGCCGCGATCGAGCATCCACACGAGAACAACCGGTTCGCGTACGCGCCCGCCATAGTGGCTGGTGCGCTCGCCGCCGCGATGGGTTTGTAGGACTAAGGACGAAGGACCAAGTTTATGGCTCGCATGCGCGTGTTCATCGTGTTCGTGATGGCAATTACGGTTGGCGGCGTCTTCGCGTACGCCACCTATAACTACGTCCAGAACGCGCCGGCCAAGACGGTCACGATGCCGACACAGAAAGTGATCGTCGCCGCCTCCGATCTGCGAGATCGGCGCCGAAATCCGGCAGGACGACCTGCGGATCATCGATTGGCCGGCCAACGCCGTGCCGGCCGGCGCGTTTCACGATCCGAACGAAGTGATCGGCCGCGGCCTCGTGCTGCCGGTGATCCAGAACGAGCCGATCCTGCCGATGAAGCTGGCGTCGAAGGAGGCGGGCGGCGGGCCTGCCGCCGGCGATTCCGCAGGGCATGCGCGCCGTCTCGGTCCGCGTCGAACGAGGTGATCGGCGTCGCCGGCTACGTGCTGCCGGGCACGCGCGTCGACGTGGTCGCGACGCGTGAGCCCGAGCGAGTCGCAGCAAGCGACGTCACCTCGAAAGTCATTTTGACCAACGTCCAGGTGCTCGCCGCCGGCACCAAGATCGATCGCGAGACCGACAAGAACAAGCCGGTGGCGGTCAGCGTCGTGACGCTGCTGGTCAATCCGGAAGAGTCGGAGCGGCTGACGCTGGCGGCGACCGAAGGCAAGATTCAGCTCGCGCTGCGCAATCCGCTCGACCGCGAGACGCCGACGACCCGCGGCATCCGTCCCGGCTCGCTGCTCGGCGCCGCGCCGATCGTCGTCGCCGAGCGCACCCAGGGCGCCACGCGGCGCGCAGCGCGGCAAGCGCCGAAACCCGAACCCGTGCGCGGCGCCCGAGCCGGCGACCGTTGAAATCATCCGTGGTGACAAGCGAGCGCGCGAAATCGTGCGCCAGGAGAACTAAATCATGCGTCGGCTGGCTTTCATCCTCCTCATCGCGATCGCGCACAGCTCGATCGTCTTCGCGGCCGACGCCGAGAGCGTGTCGCTCATGGTCGGCCGCTCGACGGTGATCGACACCGGATCGCCGATCGCGCGCGTCTCGCTGACCAGCGCGGAGATCGCCGATGCGATGGTCACCTCGCCGAGCCAGCGTGCTGATCAACGGCAAGATGCCCGGCACCATCTCGCTGTTCGTGTGGGACCGCGGCGGCTCGCTCAAGCGCTACGAAGTCGTCGTGCAGCGCGATCTCGCGCGCCTCGGCGAGCAGCTCACGTCAGCTGTTCCCCGGCGAGGCGCATCACGGCGCAGAGCAACGGCAAGGCGGTCGTCCTCTCGGGCACCGTGTCGCACAAGGACGTCATCGAGCGCGCGTCGATGGTCGCCGCCGGCTACGTCGATAAGAAAGAAGACGTCGTCTCGCTGCTCCAGGTGCGCGACTCGGGCGGCGGCAACCAGGTGCTGCTGCGCGTCCGCTTCGCGGAAGTGAGCCGCTCGGCGCTGACCGAGCTCGGCGTGAATTTCTTCACCGGCCCCAACGGCTATCAAGAACGTGCTCGGCCGCGTGACGACGCAGCAGTTTCCGGCGCCGACCTTCGACAGCCAGGGCGACACGGGGAAGCTCGTGTTCAGCGACTACCTGAACTTCTTCCTGTTGGATTTCAAGAACGACCTCGGCGCCGTGATCAAGGCGCTGCAGATCAAGGGCCTCTTCCAGAGCCTGGCCGAGCCGAACCTGGTGTCCGAGAGCGGCAAGGAAGCGAGCTTCCTCGCCGGCGGCGAGATTCCGGTGCCGATCGCGCAGCCGAGCGGCGGCGGCGACGTCCGTGACCATCATGCACAGGAGTTCGGCATCCGGCTGAACTTCACGCCGATCATCAACGGCGATCGCGTGCACCTCAAGGTGCGTCCCGAGGTGAGCACGCTCGACTTCGCGCAACGGCGTGACGCTGCAGGGCTTCCGCGTTCCGGCGCTGTCGACGCGCCGCACCGAGACCGAGCTCGAGCTGCAGAACGGCCAGACGTTCGCGATCGCCGGGCTGATCAACAACACGATGAACAAGTCGATGCAGAAGATCCCGGGCATCGGCGACATCCCGATCCTCGGCCTATCTGTTCCAGCAGCCAGGCGGCGCAGAAGGATCAAACCGAGCTGGTCGTCATGATCACGCCGGAGATTCTGCCGCGTATGTCGCCCGGCGTGACCTCGAGCCTGCCGCGGATCGTCAGAACCGTATCTGCCGGCGCTCGGTCCGAAGACGTCGCACGAACAGCCGGCGCCGGCGTTCCGTCCAGGTGCGGCCGGCACCACCCAGGCAGCGCCGCCGTGGCGCCCGCGCCAGCAGCCCGCGCCGACGCCCGCGGCCCAGACCGGAACCGAGACACCGAGCCCGGCGGCCGCTGCCGCGACGCTGCAGGCGCTGACGCCGTCGACCGCGCCGGTGGTCAACGTCGACCCGCCGCCGTCGCATCCCGTCGAGCCGACCAAACCGGCGCCGGGCACAAGCTGACGCGTGAAGAGCAGGCCGCGCTCGATCAGGCGCGCAAGCAGCGAGAAGGACGCGGAGCGCGTCGGCGCGGAGCGTGACAAGCAAGCCGCCAAGCAGATGGCGAAACAGGCCGAGATCGATCGCAAGAAGGCGCAGGAAGAGCAGAAGAGCGCGGCCGAAGCCGCGAAGCGCCAGGCGGCGATCGACAAGGCTGCCCAAGCGGCCGCCGAGAAGCGCGCCGCCGAAGAGGCGAAGAAGCAGGCTGAGATCGACAAGAAGACGACAAGGCCGTTGCGGACGCGCAGGCCAAGCTGAAGGCGGCGCAGACGGCGTGCAGCCGAAGTCGCGAAAACGAAAGCAGCAGCAGCAAGCAGTAGGCGGAGACGAGGTCATGGCGCAACTGGTCGGACTGATCGTCAGCGAAGACGACGCATTCAGGAAGCACATCGGGCGCCTGCTGCGGGCGGGCGCCATCCCCGTCAGCGTGATGCGACGATCGGGCGTGGCGCGCGATGCCACGCCGCCCGACTTCGTCATCGTCGACACGCGCGGCGACGCCTCGTCGGCGATGGCGAACATCGAGCGGCTGCGCGCGGCCGCGCCGGGCGCCGGCATCTTCGCCGTCGCGCGTGCGGCGCGATCCGGACCTCATCCTGTCAGTCGATGCGCGCCGGCGCGAACGAGTTCTTCACCTGGCCGCCGCCGAGGACAGCGTTCCACGGCGCGATTCGCCGCACGGCGGCGCGCCGCGAGACCGCGCAGGGCGCGCGGCCGCCGGCGACGACGCTGGTGTTCTTCGGCGCCAAGGGCGGCGCCGGGCACGACGACGATCGCCGGTCAACTGCGGCGTCGAGCTGGCGCGGCTGAGCAAGCGGCCGACGGTGATCGTCGACCTGAAGCCGGGCCTCGGCGAGAGTGTCGCGCTGTTTCTCGGCGTCCGGCCGCGCTACAGCATCCTCGACGCGATCGACAACCTGCACCGGCTCGATCGCGAGTTCCTGCGCGAGCTGGTGGTCAAGCACAAGTCGGGTCTGGAGATTCTCGCCGGGTCCGATCAGCTTCGATCGCCCCGGCGCGGCCGACGGCGGCGCCGATCGAAGAGCTGCTCCGGCTGCTCGGCGCGGCAATACGAATACATCCTCGTCGACGCCGGCAGCCAGATCAACTCGTGCACGGTGGCGGCGCTCTACACCGCCGACCAGATGTTCCTGGTCGCGAACCCCGACGTGCCGTCGGTGCGCAACGCGCAGCGGCTGCTCGATCGCGTGCGCCAGCTCGGCGCGTGCCGGCGAGCGCGTGCGCGTGCTGCTCAACCGCGCCGCCGAGCCGTATCCGATTCCGCCGAAGCAGATCGAGAGGCGCGCTCGGCCATCCGATTCACCACACGTTCCCGAGCGACTACAAGACCGTGTCGACGGCGCTCAACTCCGGCGTGCCGCTGGCGCTGGCCGGCAACTCCGGACATCGCGGCGCAGTTCGATCGCGTTCACGCGGCGGATTCTCGATCCGAACGCCGAACGCCGGTCGACGCCGCCGAAGCGCAGCCTGCTCGGCCTCGAACGCATCGCGTCCCTCTGGTAAACAGACCATGAGCTCACCGCCGCAGCACCGTCGCTCCGCCCGCCGGTCCGAGGACCGGCGCCCGTCGCGGCCATCCAGCCGCGCGCAGCAGTATCTCGAGCTGAAGGCGAACGTCCACCGCAAGCTGCTCAACCGGCTGAATCTCGAAGCGCTGGCGCAGGCCGATCGCGCCGCGCGCCGAAAGCGAGATCCGCACGCTCGCTCGGCGAGCTGCTCGCCGAAGAGAACGCGCCGCTCAGCCTCGGCGAGCGCGAAACGCTGTTCGGCGAGCTCGTGGACGACGTCTTCGGCCTCGGACCGCTCGAGCCGCTGCTGCGCGATCCGTCGGTCAGCGACATCCTGGTCAACACGCACAAGCACGTCTACGTCGAGCGCGGCGGCATGCTCGAGCGCGTCGCCGCCAACGTTCCAGGACGACCGCCATCTGATGCGCGTCATCGACCGCATCGTCAGCGGCGTCGGCCGGCGCGTCGACGACAGCTCGCCGATGGTCGACGCGCGCCTGCCGGACGGCTCGCGCGTCAACGCGATCATCCCGCCGCTCGCGGTCGACGGTCCGCTGCTGTCGATCCGCCGTTTTCCGGCCGAGCGGCTCAAGGCCGACGACCTCGTCACGCTGCGCGCGCTGACGCGGCCGATGCTCGACTTCCTGTCGCACTGCGTCAGCGCGCGGCTGAACTGCCTGATCAGCGGCGGCACCGGCGCCGGCAAGACGACGCTGCTGAACGTGCTGTCGAGCTTCATCGGCGAGCGCGAGCGCATCGTCACGATCGAGGACGCGGCCGAATTGCAGCTGCACCAGGAGCACGTCGCGCGCCTCGAGACGCGGCCGCCCAACGTCGAAGGCAAGGGCGCGATTCGGCAGCGGCAGCTGCTGATCAACGCCCTGCGTATGCGGCCCGATCGCATCGTCGTCGGCGAGGTCCGCGGCGAGGAAGCGCTCGACATGCTGCAGGCGATGAACACCGGTCACGACGGATCGCTGACGACGGTGCACGCGAACACGCCGCGCGACGCGCTGAGCCGTATCGAAACGATGATCGCGATGGGCGCGACCAACCTGCCGGAGCGCGCGATGCGCCAGCAGATCGCCGTCGGCGATCCAGCTCGTCGTGCAGCAGACGCGCCTGAGCGACGGCTCGCGCAAGGTGACGAGCATCTCGGAGATCACCGGCATGGAAGGCGACATCATCACCATGCAGGAGATCTTCGTGTTCGAGAAGATGGGCATCACGCAGGACGGCAAGGTCGATCGGCCGCTTCCGCGCCACCGGCGTCCGGCCGAAGTGCTGCGAGCGGCTGAAGGCGTCGGGCATCCATCTGCCGGCCGACATGTTCGAAGGCGTGACGGAGGTCCGCTGATGATGCTGCCGTTTCTCGCGTTTCGTCGCTCGTCGCCGGCGACGATCTTCGGCGGCTACCTGGGCGTCACGCATCTGCCCGGCATGCTCGCCGGCGCCGCAGCTCGAGCAGCGGCTGCGCGACGTGTCGGCGGCGTCGACGATCCGGCCGCCGAGGGCGACCGCAACTCGTGGTCAAGCAGCGCGAGAGCGGACCGCTGCCGCTCCTCGATCAAGATCGCTCGTCGCGGACGCAGTGCCGGCTCGTGGCTCGGCGCGCCTGATCGAGCAGTCGGGCGTCAAGACGACGCCGAGCGCGGTCGCCGGCGATCAGCTGTCATGTCGGCCGCTGTCGGGCGCGCTGATCGCATTCCTGTTCACCGGCCTGCCTGCGGCCGGTGCGCTCGCTGCCGCGAGCGGCGCGGCGATGGCGCCGATTCTGCTGGCTGGTGCACAAGCGATCGGTGCGCTTGCAGAAGTTCGAGGAGCAGTTTCCCGAAGCGCTCGACCTGCTGTCGCGCGCGCATCCGCGCCGGCCACGCGTTTCAGACCGCGATGGGCATGGTCGCCGACGAGCTGCCCGAGCCGGTCGGACCCGAGTTCAAGAAGACGTTCGATCAGCAGAACTTCGGCCTGCCGCTGCGCGACGCGCTCGAACGAGATGGCCGAGCGCGTCGCCGATCCTCGACGTGCGCTTCTTCGTGACGGCCGGTGCTCATCCAGCGCGACACCGGCGGCAACCTCGCCGAGATTCTCGACAACCTCGCGCACGTCGTGCGCGAGCGGTTCAAGATCCGCCGCCAGGTTCGCGTGCACACCGGCGCACGGCCGCTTCACCGGCTACGTGCTGCTGGCGCTGCCGGCCGCGCTCGGCATCGCGCTCTCGTTCATCAACCCCGAGCACATGAACCTGCTGTTTCGCGAGCGCATGGGTCAGATGATGCTGATCGGCGCGATCGTGATGCAGACGGTCGGATTCATCTGGATCCGCCAAGTGATCAAGATCGAGGTGTAGCCGTGACGTTGCTGCTTCCGCTTCTGGCGTTCGCGTCTTCGCGTCGCTCGTCGTGGCGCCGGCGGCGCGTGGCGCCTGGCGCCCGGCGGCGGCCGGCGACGATCGAGCGGCGCCTCGGCGAGGTCACCGGCGCGCCGGGAAGCCGATCGAGGCCGGATCCCGGATACGAGCAGCGCGATCGTCGACGGCGCTGAAGCGCATCGGCGCGCGTCGCGCCGCAGTCGACTCAAGGAGATGGGCAAGCTGCAGCAGAAGCTGATCGACGGCCGGCTATCCGCAGCCGCGAAGCGCTCGTCGTGTTCTTCGGCATCCGCCTCGGCGTCGCGCGTCGGCTTCTTGCTTCGCTGCTCACGACCGGCGTGATCTTCCGCCCCAACATCATGATCGCGCTGGCGCGGATGCGCGATCGGCTACATGCTGCCGGCGATGGCGCTCGGACGGCTGGCGCAGCGGCGGCAGCATCGCATCCGCCTCGGCCTGCCCGACGCGCTCGATCTGCTGGTCGTCAGCGTCGAAGCGGGGCTCGGCCTGGATCAGGCGATTCAGCGCGTCGGCGAAGAGCTGGCGTTCGCGCATCCGGACCTCGCCGACGAGCTGCGGCTGATCAACCTCGAGCTGCGCGCCGGCAAGGGGCGCGTCGAGGCGCTGCACAATCTCGCCGACCGCACCGGCGTCGACGACGTGTCGTCGCTCGTCGCGATGCTGGTGCAGACCGACAAGTTCGGCACGAGCGTCGCGCAGTCGCTGCGCGTGCACTCCGACACGCGTCCGCACCAAGCGCCGCCAGCGCGCCGAGGAAGCCGCGGCGAAGACCGGCGTCAAGATGGTGTTCCCGCTCGTGTTCTGCATCTTCCCGGCAATCTGGGTCGTGACGATCGGCCCGGCCGCGATCAAGTTCATCCAGGTCATCGTCCCGATGGCGCAGCAAATGAGCGCGATGCGACCGCCCGCCGACATCGACCGCCACCGGTCGTCGACACGCCGAGTCGCCGGGCGCCGGTCGTCGCCGCGGACGATCGAGGAGACCGGCCTCGCCGTCGATCACATCGAGCAGCTGATCGTCAAGACGCTGTATCGCGCGGCGAAGCCACGCGGCCACGACGTCGCCGAGCGGATGCGCCTGCCGTATTCGATTGCTCGAGCCGCTCATCGAGCGGCTGCGCGCCGAGCGGCTCGATCGAAGTGCGCGGCGCGTCCGGATCGGGCACCGCGGCGCTACCGCTACGCGCTGACCGATCTCGGCCGCGATCGCGCGCGGCAGTATCTCGACATCAACCAGTACGTCGGGTCCGGCGCCGGTGCCGCTGGCGGCCTACGTCGCGCTACATGCAGCGCGCTGCGCGAGGCGCGCGGCTACATCGATCGCGAGCGGCTGCGCTCGGGCTTCTCAGCATCTCGATCGTCGGCGACGACGTCCTCGAGCAGCTCGGCCCGGCGGTGAACGCGGGCAAGGCGCGTGTTCCTCTACGGGCCGCCCGGAAACGGCAAGACGGTGCTCGCCGAAGGCATGGGCCGCTCGCTCGGCGGCGACATGTACATGCCGCACGCGATCGACGTCGACGGCCACGATCATCACGATGTTCGATCCGATCAACCACGAGTCGCTCGAGGTGGACGATCGGATACGTCGAGCATCGCTGCCGCGTCGCGCCGCGCGACCGCCGCTGGGTCCGGATCACGCCGGCCGGTCGTGATGGTCGGCGGCGAGCTGACGCTCGACATGCTCGACCTCACGTTCAACCCGCTCTCGAAGTTCTACGAGGCGCCGATTCAGCTGAAGGCCAACGGCGGCGTGTTCCTGGTCGACGACTTCGGCCGGCAGCGCATGCCGCCCGCAGGATCTGCTGAACCGCTGGATCGTGCCGCTCGAGAGCCGCGTCGACTACCTCACGCTGCACACCGGCAAGAAGTTCCAGGTGCCGTTCGACGTGCTGATCGTGTTCGCGACGAACCTGCAACCCGGCGTCGCTCGCCGACGAAGCGTTCCTCCGCCGGATTCCCTACAAGATTCGCGATCGACGATCCGACGCGTCGAGCAGTTCACGAGCATCTTCGAGCTGAACTGCAAGCGGCACGCATCTGCGCTTCCACCAGGTGATGGTCGCGTACCTGCAGCGCCGCCACTACGACGCCGGTCGGCCGGCCGCTGCGCGCCTGCCATCCGCGCGACCTGCTCGACCAGGTCATCGCGCTCTGCCGGTATCGCGGGCATCGACGCCGGTCGATCACCCGCGAGCTGCTCGACCGCGCCTGCGCGTCGTATGCTTCGTGGACGACGATGCGGCGGAAGCGGGCTCGTGCACGAAGGGGAACGAAGAGGCGGACGATGTTGTCGTCGAAGCCGACGCGCGAATCTCGGCGCGCGCGCAACGCTGTCGGCGCGCTGTTCGCGCTGCTTGTCGATCAACCTGCTTGGCCGATTTCATGCGCACCGGCCACATCACCGGCCTGCTGCTGCTGGTCAGCGAGTCGCTGATCGTCGTGCTGACGGTGATTCGGCGCCGCGCGCAGATCGTCGATCGCTCGTCGGCTGCGGCGATCACGACGACCGCTGTCGGTTGCCGGCGCCGCCGCTGCTGCGCGCGCCGGACAGGTCGAGCGGCTCGCGCGCCGGACGTCGTGACCGCGCTCGTCGTCGGCGATCGGACTGCTGATCGTCGATCGGCGGCAAGATCGACGCTGGGCCGCAGCTTCGGCATCGCGCCGGCCAACCGCGGTGTCGTCGCTCGCGGACCGTGCAGCGCTCGTCCGCCATCCGATCTACGCGGGCTATCTGCTCACGCACGTCGCCTTCCTGATCGCGCATCCGGCGCCGCTGGAACGTCGCGATCGTGCTCGATCGCCGACAGCGCGCTCATCCTGCGCGCGCTGATCGAAGAGCGCGTGCTCGGCCACGACGCGCGCGTATCAGACCTATTGCCGGCGCGTCGGCTGGCACCTCGTGCCGGGCGTGTTCTGGCGCCATGTGCGCGAAGTGCCGTTCACCAACCACACGGGAAACCACGAAACCACGAAACCACGAAAGCCCAAATGAAGTCGTTGCTGGCGACATAATCGTTTCGGCGTTTCGCGGTTTCGTTGTCCGTCCCGGAGTAATGCGTGGACGCGTTCTGGCTCGTGAGATGTTGATCAACGAACGTGACCGCGCTGTCATCGCCCGCGACGTCGGAGATCGCCGACACGCGCGCGACGCGGAATCGCGGGCTGCTCGGACCGCGATCGCATGGATTCGGAGTCAGCGCTGCTGATCCTCGCCGTGCTCGCCGTTCACACCGCCTTCATGCGCTTCGCGATCGATGTCGTGTTCGTGGATCGGAACGGCGGCGTGTGTGGCGGAAACGGTTCGCGATCTCGGACCGTGGCGGATGGCCGCCGCCTGCTCGCGCGCGGCGCGTCATCGAGATGCCGGCGGGCGAGTTGCAGGCCCACGACGTCCGCGTCGGCGATCGCCTCTACCTGGCAAACACGCACATAGAGTGCTACAGCGCCTTTCATGTGCGTAACGTCCGGCCTCAGCCGGATCGCGAGATCCGCCCAGCGGGCGGACACCGGCTGCACAAACGAAAACGGCTTTGAATCCGCGCCGCAGCGTCGCGATGGTCGCGCCGAGGTGCGACGCGGTATGGCTCGTCCGCGAACGCGATCACCAACGGATGGCGCTCGGAGCGCCGCCTGGACGATGCCGCGCTGCGCCGCCGCGGCCCGCGTCCGTGAATCGCCGCACTCGCGCAATCCGCCTGCCGCCGCCGCGTTGACCGTATTCCTCGACGACCGATCGAATGTCGGCCGGCGCGAACGCGTGCAGATCGATCTCGGGTTCGATCGGAACCGGACGGAGCTGATCGGTCTCTTGATCCATGCGGCAGGGTGGGCTCCGGGATGGGGATCGGGATTTGATGGCCGATTTCAGCAAGCCGAGCCCACCCCGACTACCGACGTCCACGAACGCGCAAGATCCCGCAGATCCTGACGCCGTTCACCTTTCATTGTACTCCGCCGTCACCATCGTCGTCTTGATCCCGCCGCGCACCGAGAAGTCGCCGACGACGGTCATGCGGCGCGGCTGCAGCGCGGCGACGAGGTCGTCGAGGATCTGGTTGGTGACGTGCTCGTAGAAGATGCCCCGGTTGCGGAACTCGATCATGTAGTAGCTGCAGCGACTTCAGCTCGATGCAGCGCGCGTCGGGGACGTAGGTGATCCGGATCTCGCCGAAATCGGGCAGGCCGGTCTTCGGGCAGACCGACGTGAACTCGGGACAGCTGATCGCGATCTCGTAGTCGCGCTCGGGCCGCGGGTTGGGGAACGTCTCGAGCGTCGAGCTTGACATGCGCGAAATTCTAGCATTCTGGCCGAAAATCGCGTGTTTCCGCGGCCGCGCCGTTTGACACTGGCGAGAAGCGCGCGCTAGGATACGGCGATTTTTCGAGACAAACCGCGGTCATCGCTGCGCGCGCGGCGATCGCGCGGTGAACATCACGCGCGTCAAGTGAGGGGGAACGCCGATGGCTGACGCCCGCAGGATGGGCAAATCAGAACTCTTTTCGCACTTCGCCGAGCGGTTCGAAGTGAAGCGGACGCAGGCCCGCGAGTATCTTCGACGAGCTGACGGCGCTGGCCGAGAAAGAGCTGAAGCGCTCGGGCGAGTTCGTGCTGCCCGGAATGGTGAAGCTGGTCGTTCAGAAGCGCAAGGCGCGGATGGGCCGCAACCCGGCGACCGGCGAGGCGATCAAGATTCCGGCAAAGACCGTCGTGAAGGCGCGGATCGCCAAGCAGCTGAAAGACGCGGTGCTGCCGCGGAAGTAGAGGCTCTGCACTCGCCCGCGTCCCCAACCCTTGACGTCTGACGATTCCGTGGCTGAGAGCGGCGCGGCGGCGGCACAGTCGCCCGCCTCCCGTGCGGTCACTCCTCACCGAGGACCAGACCGGCTGCCTAGGCCGCGGTCGCGTCGGCGCACCGCGAGCAGCCGGCTGTAGAGCGTCGCCGGCACGAGGCGCGTCGCGCGCGCTTCGAGGTTCGTCACCGAGTCGTCGTCGAGGATGATGCGGTCGCTCGGGACCGAGCAGGATCTCGGCGCTGTAGCGCCGCGCGCCGCGCAGCGTGCGCAGCTCGAAGTAGCGCACCGGCAACGTCTGATCGTCGACGGCCAGTGCGTCGGTCTTCACGAGTGTTCGGAACATTTCAGCCTCCTCGCTTGTCAGATCAGTCCGGCGTCCGCCGGATCAACTGGCTGCGGCCTGCGCCGACAGATCGTCGCGCGCCGGGAACCGCAGCGTGAACGCCGTGCCGCGCCCGACCTCGCTCTCGACCGTGATCGTGCCGTCGAGCTGTTCGACGATCCGTTTTGAGATCGCGAGGCCGAGGCCGAGCCCGCGGCGCTTGGTCGTGACGAAGTCGTCGAAGATCGCCGCGCAGCCGCTCCGGCGGGATGCCCGATGCCGGTGTCGGCTGACGCTGATCTCGACCTGATCGCCGGCTCGCGCCGTCGCGATCGTGACGCGGCCGCCCGGCTGCGGTCGCCTGAATCGCGTTGGTGATCGAGGTTGCGGTAGACGCGGCCGAGCGCGAAGCGATCGCCTTCGATGACCAGCGGCCCGTCGGCGTAGCGCGCGTCGATCGGCGACGCCGTTGCGCTCGCCTTCGGCGCGCATCGACTCGACGATCTCGGCCACCGAGCCGTTGACGTCCATCGCGAAGCGCTCGATCGGCTTCGGCTTGACGACGTTGCGCAGGTCGTCCATGAACCGCTTGAGCGTCTGCCAGCTCGCGCTCGATCGTGCTGCTGGAACATGTCGCGCGATTCGGCGTCGACGTCGTCGCGCAGCAGCAGGCGCGTGCTGTTGCCGATGTTCTGGATCGGATGCGACAGATCGTGCACGAGGCCGGCGGCGATCGCGGCCGAACATCGCCTGCCGCTCCTGGCGCTTGACGTCTTCCTGCAGCTCGACCAGGCGATCGGCCATCGTGTTGAACGCGTCGCCGAGCTCGCCGAACTCGTCGCCGGTGCGGATGTCGACGCGCGTGTCGAGCTGCGCCGGCGGCGACGTCGTGCGTGCCGCGCTGCAGCGTGAGGATCGGGTTGATGAAGCGGCGGCCGAAGATGATAGCCGACCGCGACCATGCCGAGCAGCGCGACGCGATGATCGCGATCATCGAGCTGGCGCTGCAGCTGCGGTGGCGCTGGCGTAGGCTTCGCTGCGTCGGCTGCTCGACGATGACGGTCCAGCCGAGCGTCGCGATGCGCGCCGCGACGCCGAGCTGGCGGCGGCCGTCCTCGTCGGCGTATTCGCGCGACACCGGCGCGTCGATCGTTCGGCGCGCGTGCACCGCGCCGACGAGCGGGTTGTCGCGCCATGTTGCGCGTCTGCGCGACGAGCGCCTTCTTGTCGGGATCGCCGTGGGCGATCAGCTCGCCGTTCGGCGCGACGACCATCGCGTAGCCGCTGTCGCCGATGCGGATCTGATCGACCATCCGCCACATCTCTTCGAGGCTGAACTCGCCGACCAGCCAGCCGGCCGGCTGGTTGAGCGTGGGTCAGGTGGATGGCGAACGTCGCTGGTCGGCAGCAGGTCGTCGTCGACGCGGATCGGCGACATCGCGACGCCGTCGAGCGACAGCTGCGCGTCCTTCGGGATCGACGACGCGCGGCTGGCCGACGCGGCTCGAGGCGATCGTCCGCGCCGGCTTCGTCGAACAGCGTGATCTCGCGGAACTCGCGGAACTGCAGGACGTAGTTCTTGAGGATGCGATCCTGCTGCGACGTGCTCGAGGCCGGTGTCCTGCAGATCGGCGGCGAGCGCCTTCGAGCAGCGTCGGCGTTGCGTGGCGACGTAGCGGTGGATTTCCTCGGCGGCGCGCGTCGCGACGTTCTGGTTGCCGACGATCACCGACTCGGCGGGTGCCGCGCTGCAGCGACCAGATCGAGACCACGCCGTACGCGACCAGCGGCACCACGGCCGCCAGCGCCAGGAGCAGCGCGAACTGGACCGCAATGCGACGCACTCTGATCGCCATGGCAGGCCAGTTTCGGCTTGCAACCCTCTTCGTCTGTCCGGGGGATCACGTGCGCAGCGTGCCCAGCGCGATCGCGGCCGGGCGCCTGCGCCGGAACCTCGAATCGCTTGCTCACCGCGCGGGCGTGCTCTATCCACGCGAGAAAGATGGCGGGCGGATCGTCGGTAAATGTCTGCTGCAATGCGGCGACGGACGTCCGATAGTCCGCTTCGTTCTCCGCGAACCGGACGCGATCGTACGCCGCGTCGATCATCGGGCTGCCGAACCCGCCCCGGTGTCTGCGCGCCGCCGGAGTGCCAGATCTGATACGGCCTGAGCAGCGACGGCGCGCTGATCGCCTCGGTCAGGACTGCCTCGTACTTCGCGTTGCTTCTCGGCTTCGAAAATCTGATCGTGCGACGCGGAAGGACCACGAGGTCAACGCCCACCGCCGCGAGCTGTCGCTTGAGCTCGAGCGCGATGCGCTCGTATTTCAGATCGGGCGGCACGAGACAGGTGAGTCGAAGGTGCTTCGGGCTAAGCACTTTGCGCGGCCTGCTGCGGGTCGTAGCCTCGACCGTCGATCGATTGTCGAGCGCCCAGTACTGCGGCCAGATGACGCTGCTCGAGGGCACGCCGTGGTCCCAGAGCGCGTCCTGATCAGACGCGGCCGGTCGATGGCCACGTTCAGCGCGCGGCGAATCGCGGGCGACTTCAACGCCGGCAGCTCGCTGTTCAACACGACCAGGTATTGATAGTGCCGGACGTAGGTGAAGACCGCGATGTTGGTCGAGCTTCTGCAGCGAATCGAGGGCATCAGGGCCAACCTCGTGCAGCATGTCGATGCGGTTGCGGAGGAGTTCAGCCCAGGCGCTGCGGACCGAGGGGGAACATCTCCAGGCGGATCTGGCTGATCTGAGGCCGGCCAAGATAGTAGTCGGCATTTGCCTCGAAGTCAGTCATCGAAGGGAGGTCATCTTGAACGGACCCGTGCCGACTGTGGGCGACCCGGGCTTGCGCACGGGGCATTTCGAGTCCTTCCAGCAGGAAGGGCGACGGATGTCGAAGCCGCATTTCGATCGTCGTTGGAGAAGTGGCCCGAATCCGTTCGACGTCCTCGAACACGTTCCCCATCGT